>ERZ773005.766-NODE-766-length-21031-cov-3.530892_pt1 | contig 21031 bp, 15 predicted proteins | sample MGYA00580666_ERZ773005 | MGnify/ENA primary metagenome ERZ773005 (study PRJEB29015, sample SAMEA2737999) | human oral metagenome | biome: human oral; feature: human-associated habitat; material: dental | place: China | collected 2061 ...
GCTAAGAAACAACGAACCAAGAACAGACAAACATCACAGAAAGGAACCCCCATAATACAATGGGATTTCATTATTTTTGATGAAGCTCATTATTTGAAAAACTATCCCAGCTCCACCATGTCTGTTGCTGCGGTGAATATTGCTCAATTGGAGAAGCCCTACCAGAAAGACGTTTCTCCTTTTGTGGTCTATTCAACTGCCACACCTGGAGCGTCCCCACTGAATTTTGCTAGTATGGCTGGAATCATTGCTCCATTGTTGACAAATGTGCCAGCATCAAAAACGGTAACACCAGCAACTTGGGGGCCATTCTTGGAAAAACACAATTTCGCTGTGACCAAAGGTAAAACAGGATATTCATGGGCTTCTGTTCCCGGTTTCAGCAAGAATTCCAAAGACCCCATGGAACGCCGAAAATATGAAATCGCCATCAAACATGCAAAAGAAATCCAACGAAAAGATGCTCAACGTATAGGTCGTGGATTACTGAAACCTGATGCCCCTTTCATCATGCGTTCACCCAAAGACATAGCAGGATGGCCAGAACAGTTGACCATTCCTTTCCCAATCGCACTAACCAATCAACAACGGCCAATTTATGAGGAAGCTTGGACACGTTTCCGTAACTGGTTGAGACTCACCCCAGCAAAACGAGACCCCAAAGGTGCGTTGGTAGAAACCTTACGATATAGACAAAAATCCTCATTGCTAAAAGTTGATTCCATGGTTGACATGATTGCAGACCTAGTGGATTCAGGGAACCAAGTATATATTTCATGTGAATTCATGGAAACAATAGACCGATACAAAGAACTCTTGGAAGCGCGTAAACTCAAAGTAACAGAAATCAGTGGACGTAATGTTTCCATGAGAGAAACAGAACGTATCAAGTTTCAAACAGGGCAAGCAGATGTTGTTTTGTGCACAGTAGTTGCTGGTATTTCTTTACATGCTGGAGAAACATTACCAGATGGAAACAAAGCAAGTAGTAACCCACGTGTCAGCATAATTCATGATATCCGACAGAACAATTTGGATACTGAGCAAGCATTGGGTCGGGCACATCGAGACGGCCAAAATGCCAATGCCTATTTTCCCTATTTAGAAGGTACTGTGGATGAAAACATTATTGATGCATACACCAACAAAACAGCCAATATGCGTTCCATGACTGGTTCCACAGTGGAGGATGCTAATGTTTTGGAGAATATTTTTCGTGCAGCTGCGGCCAAAACCACTCCACCCAATCGTTTGAGCTAAATACTGATATGCGTAAACCTCAACCCAAACGTTCACTGGTTGATGTGGCTCCTCATTTGTTGATGGAATGGGATACAACTATCAACAAAAATGCCCCATCAGATTATTCAGCTGGGACGATTGAAAAAGTGGGTTGGGTCTGTCGTCATTGTCAACACAAGTGGATGTCTTCTGTCCGTAACCGAGTCAATGGTAGTGGTTGTCCATTATGCGCAAAATTGGGACCGCCATCAGAAAGATTGGATGTTCGATACCCTCATTTGTTGTCAGAATGGGATGAGAACATGAATGGAATCCCTTTTGGACAAGTTGCTAGAACCAACTCAAAACGTTTCCATTGGATTTGTTCATCAGGTCATGAATATGTCATGGGAGTGAAACACCGGATTAAAAGCGGCTCATGCCCAATATGTCAAGGTAAACTGCCAGAACAAAATGTCAATACTTTGAACATTACTCATCCAGTGATTGCATCTGAGTGGGATTATGAACAGAATCATTCCTTATTGCCTAATGATGTGACTGCTAATTCCAGCGTCAAGGTTTACTGGTTGTGCAAGAATGGACACACATGGATGGCACCGGTTTCGCAACGTACTAAACGAAACACTAAATGTCCAGTATGCAATAATCATAAATTAGTGGTGGGTGTGAATGATTTTGCTACTTTGTATCCACAACTGTTGGATGAATGGGATTATGCTCTCAATACCGACATCGACCCATCCATGATTAAACCTTCACAGCAAATCCGTGTTCATTGGAAATGTTCTGATGGGCATTCATGGGTGGCTACTGTTAAACAACGTGTCAACAAAAGAACCAAATGCCCATATTGTGTTTTACAAAAATCCACGATAGCACCAAGAGAGAAAAGTTTGGGTGTTTGTTGTCCTGATTTGATGAGTTTTTGGGATATGGAACTTAATCAGTCATTGAATCCCTATGCGGTGTATCCCAATTCACGGGAAATAGTTCACTGGAAATGTTCACTTGGTCACCAATGGACACAATCCATCAAAAAAGCTGTTCACTCATCAATGCAGTTGTGTCCTGTTTGTAATAATCGTGTTGTTGTTCCTGGTTTCAATGATTTGGCAACTATTAATCCTCAGCTGGCGCAGGAATGGGACAATCAGCTCAATTCCTTGACCCCTGAGGAAGTAACTGCTGGTTCCAATCACAAAATCTGGTGGAAATGTAATAAAGACCATGTGTGGTACGCAAGAGTTAATGCCCGTAATTTTTACAATAGTCAATGTCCTGAGTGCGTGGCTGGTTCATTCACATCCAAAGCTGAGAAAGAACTTCAAGAGTTTGTGAAACAATTGTTGGGCGATGAGGATTCTGTTGTTAGCAATACTCGTGCTGTTATTCCACCGTATGAACTGGATGTTTATATACCATCAAAGAATTTTGCTATTGAATACAATGGTTTGTATTGGCATTCTGACACCAATGGTAAAGACAAAAACTATCATTGGATGAAATGGCGATTGTGTAAAGAAAAAGGCATTCAATTGTTGCAGGTTTGGGAGGATGATTGGTGTTATCGTTCCTCTATCATCAAATCCATGATACGACACAAATTGAAGCTGAATGAGAGTGAAAGAATAGCTGCGAGAGAAACTAAAGTCGTAGTTTTGCAATATACTGATGTATCTGATTTTTTGAATGTTTATCATATTCAGGGAACTACTACTGGCTCATTGTATTTGGGGTTGAAAACTGAACAAGATGGTTTAGTGGCGGTTTCTGTCTGGAGTCGCGGGAATCAGAGTTTGGTGTTGGACCGATATGCCACGTCTTGTATTGTGATGGGCGGATTGGGGAAGATGCTTGAATATGTCAACAAATGGGGTTTAATTGAAGGAATCAACCAAATCGTCACTTTCTCTGCTCATGATGTCAGCAATGGTAGCATGTATAAATCATTGGGTTTTGTGACAGATAAAGAACTCAGCTCTGATTATTCTTATGTAGTGCAAGGTCGCCGGGTGCACAAGTTTCGATTCAGAAGAGAACAGTTTCGTGAAGATGCAAACTTGCTGTGGAATGATTCCTTTTCTGAGAGTGAATTGGCTCGGTTGAATCGTCTTCCGCGTGTATGGGACTCTGGAAAAACACGATGGGTATTGAACATTACTTAAATCGAACGTTTATTCTAACTGGTATGAGTTGACTTTCCTGTTACGATGATGTATCCTATAACCATGAGAGAATATGATTCTGAGACAAGGAATGCTATGAGCGAATGTGATTCTGAGATAAGGAAGGCTCTGAGCGCATATAATTCTAAGATAAATCCCTCTATAGCATTTGCCCTAATTATAGTGTTGCCAATTGTATTGGTGCTAGCATTTATTTGGGCATAGTTTCTAAAATATCGTATCCACACAAGTCTCTTGCCACCAAGATTTCCTAGTTTGAAGTAACTGTGTGTAAACAAAGCATTGCATACAGTTACTTCAAATTGTTTAAAACTGAATTAGTCTAGTTGAATTATCTTTCACGTGTATGGAACCCTGGAAAAACGTAATGGGTGCCTGAACATTACTTGAATCGACCGTTTGTTCTGATTGGTACGAATTGACCTTACGGTTACGATGATGTATACTATAACCATGGAAGATTATCGTCTTTTGGATAAAAGTGTAGTAATATTTGTTCTCGGCGCGCTAATAGGCACTATAACGTTATCAGTATGGTCTTGGAGAATAGTGCCATCAATACCATATTCGCATGTTTCAATAATCAGTAATGATTATACTGATTCACAGACAGTGGTTGATAGAATTTCCTCTGCTAACAATATACTACTGAAACGGACAAATTCATCACATTGGAAGATTATTGTGGATGATGAAGTAATCGCTACAATACATCCTTCCTCCCAACATGGAGAAAACCGTGTAAATATAATATATACTCCATCTGGTAATCCAATTGGCCATCAGGAACCTCGTTATCTTGCAACCAATGGTAGAGCACCTGAAGAAACTTGGATTTATGACCAATACGATAATCGGGTCGCGGGGATAGCAGAAAAGTCCAACGACAAACCGTATCCACTCTATCAAGCATATGGATATGAGTTGAGGGACGCAGACTCCAACATTCTCAGCAATCTGCCATTGGAGTTTAGCTCCGCTCTTGTTGTCAGTATTAAAAGCACTGACGGAAAGGACTTGTGGAAAATTGACAAAGAGCTATATTCTGACAACGGAACGATAAAGATAGAGAAACAAAATTCTGATTCCATATCTAGCATTAACGCCATCTGGTCAGTAATCTTTATGGCAGAAAGAAATAGACCATATAAGACTACTACAGAAAGACGCTAGACAATTAGATTTAGATTGCCCTCAAACTGCTGTACACAATGTTTTAATTTTGTATACAGCAGTTTGCATTATCTGAACTAGTAATTATTTAACAATATTGCTATCATTGATTGAAATGCATGAAATATAACATCACCCTAAATGCATATTACTCACTATCTTGAATCTAGCAGTTCGCAGAGGAATAGGCTCGTCCATAAATAGAAAATAGCTGAATTAACATTTATGGTTTGACAGGATAATAAAGTATTTGTATATTAAAATCATAAGTACGACTTTCAAACGGCCAATTTACCTCATGTTTAGTATTGCATTTGTAGCAACTATCCTAGGGTTATCTGCATTCAACAGTGGGCCTGAGAAACAGATAAGTACGGGAGACTCTGTTGATTCGCAGTCAGCTTTAGATGTCTTGTCCCAAGCTGACCGTATTATCCTCAAAAAGGCGGTTTTCTCATTTGGGGACCATTGGGATGTAGTGGTTGATGGGAAGACAATAGCTATAATCCGTGATGAAGCAATCCATCTCATTGGCGACACTTATAGCATGTACACCGCATCTGGCAATTTGATGGGGCGTGAGGGGGAAGAGTTTCGTATCATCAACCATCGAGCAAAAGTTTATGATGAGTACAACCATTTGTCTGGCTATATTGATGAGCAGATTTTCTCATGGCTTTACACGTTCAACATCAAAGATGCTCAAGGACGCACCAAAGGGACGTTACGACAAGATTTTGCATTGACACTCAGTGGTAGTATCAAAGACGCATCAAACAATGATGTATGGACTTTCAACAAAGCGCTCTTCTCTTTTGGGGCAGAGCTGACATTGGAGAGAAAACAGGAGAATCCTTCAGTATCGTCCATGGAGGCAATTTGGGTGTCCGTTATCGTTAATGAAATAGCTACTGCTCGTGAGGAAAAACGCGATAAGCAGTGAGAATACCACCATATTGGTAAAAATTAATCATTTTACTATCCCTCTAAACCGAGATTAGGAAAATTTTGGTTTGAGGGTTGCAATGAGCTGATTTTCTTGGTATGATGGTTTCACAAGTGATTGAAATGATATTAGTAGTCGTTTCAACAGTAGACTATACAACAAGGAAGGAGACTGTTATGGCGACGATGTTGATTACCGTCCCTAGGTGTTTTAACACACCAGTTTCCGCGTTGTATAAAAAGCTCCCCCATTATTTGGGGTGGCAGCGACAGTCTAAATCACAATGAATACAAGGTGCACACAACACCTTCATAAATCAGCTCTAATCCACACTTGACAAGTGGCAGAGCATTGTGTATCGTAGAATTATCGCCAGAAAACCTAACACCATGTTGGGTTCAGTGTGTAAACATAAACAAATAAACAACTGAGGACTTGCATAGGTTGCGACGAGGTTGATTATCTGTTAGAATGGAAGCACACAAGGTGAAAACACAATATAGAGCTAGCTGCTAGTAGTGGTTAGTAGAGAGGTCCAGCTAGGCATGCTGGGGAAGCAGACCCTGCGCTGACCAGAGCGTACCGTCAATAGGGTAATCTGGAAGTTGGCACTGTAGAACAGTGATGAAAACGCCGAGAGGTGTATTCGGAAACTTAGGTGTTGACTGCCGCTCATGCGGAATACAAAAGACTTCATTGTATTGATTTGTGGGGTATGTCTGTCATCAATACAATAATGTCTGATATGACATACCTGTATCAGACCTATTCCTCTGTAGCTCAATTGGCAGAGCATTCGGCTGTTAACCGAAGGGTTTCTGGTTCGAATCCAGGCGGGGGAGCAGAATGGTGACTGTGGTGGAGAGGTTAACACGCCTGACTGTGGCTCAGGATTTCGCCGGTTCGAATCCGGTCAGTCACCCCAAGATGAATTCTACTGCTATCAACAAATAGCAGAATCTATGAATCATCCTAATACTTAGGTTATACTGCTCCGGTATACCCTCTGGCTACGAACCAGTAGAAAGGTTAATGGACACATGTGAGTTCAACTCTCACCCGGAGCGCGTGGTGCCTTGGCTGAGTGGCGAGGCAGCGGTCTGCAAAACCGTGTACATGGGTTCGAATCCCATAGGCACCTCGGTCTTGCATCAATAGCATGCATATGTTACACTTATAAGGAGACGTGGCTGAGAGGCCTAAAGCAACGGTTTGCTAAACCGTCGAGGGGTTACACCCTCCGCAGGTTCGAATCCTGCCGTCTCCGCTGAGGAAACATCCTCTAACACAATTCAATAAACAAACATATACCTGGATAGGTATGCAAATTGGTTGAAGCAGGCGGTCTGTAAAACCGTTACGTCAGATACATTGTGGGTTCGAATCCCTCCCTATCCACACATCCCAAAAATAATTTTTCCATTATAGAGCTTCAACTATCCAAAGGAAAAATTGGGAAGTTATCATGCGCCCTTAGCTCAGTTGGTTTAGAGCTGCGGACTTTTAATCCGTAGGTCGTGGGTTCGAGTCCCACAGGGCGTACCAACTAAATGTTGAAGTATTATTGTAATGTAATACTATATTCCTCTGTAGCTCAATTGGCAGAGCATTCGGCTGTTAACCGAACGGTTCCTGGTTCGAGTCCAGGTGGAGGAGCGGATATAATCCAACCTACGGGAACAATTCATTTTTGTCAGGATAGATGAATTCGAATAGTTTGTCCTACAATATGGAATGAACCTATGGTTACCCCATTAGCATAAAGATAATGCACCGGACGGGCATCCAAGTTAGAGTCTTGGATGGGGATGAGAAAATGGGTAAGAAATTGCCCATGGAATGGTAGATTAATGGCAAATCGGCCGGCCTTTTACCGGTATATGTAAGGTTCGAATCCTTACCCGTTCCAAAATAAAAACCAACATTTTATGCTCTGGTCGTCTAGTGGCCTAGGACGCCGCTCTCTCAAGGCGGCAACACGGGTTCAAATCCCGTTCAGAGCACACAATGTTGCTTAGTTTCACAATGGACACATAGCTCAGTTGGTTAGAGCGCCTGGTTTACACCCAGGAGGTCGGGATTTCGATTATCTCTGTGTCCACCACATGGTAGTTATGGTATAGTGATTTCATAAGAAAAAACCTATGTTATACCAACCATGTTGTTGGCCCAGTGGTAACCTCAAAAAATACCAGCCCACAACAACCGCACCACTGGGCCTAATACAAAGTAATCAATAATACTCTCCTTGCCCTATAGTGTAATGGCAGCACAACTGACTCTGACTCAGTTAATCTTGGTTCGAATCCAGGTGGGGCAGCAATTGTCTCTCTTGATGAGAGACATTAATGGGGCATAGCTCAGTGGTTAGAGCGCATCTCTGATACAGATGAGGTCTTGGGTTCAAATCCCAATGTCCCAACGCATGTATATAATTTTCAATCATATTTATTATTGGGGGCTTAGCTCAGTGGTAGAGCATCTGTTTTGCAAGCAGAGGGTCAGGGGTTCGAATCCCCTAGCTTCCACCAAGTGATTGAAGGATGTGATGTCATGTTTTCATATGTTGGTGATTTGATAAGCCGAGGAAAAACTCCAACATCCATTGAATTTCATGACGCATATCGTAATGGACGTATTGCATCCATTACTTTTGAGATAGATGACATGTTTCATCTTTGTTATGGCTTAGCTGAAGATGGAACAATTTATGATTTTTGCATATGTGATAACAATAGTAGTTTCTCATATGTTGAAGGTGTGTTATCCATTACCAGAATGCAGCATCTATTCTGGATGAAAAATGGATGTTAAAGAGTACCTAGTATCTTCGTGTGCACTTTAACATTAGGATGCCATTTATCCATACGACAGTAGCTCAATTGGTAGAGCGACACTCTCCAAAAGTGTTAGATGGGGGTTCGAATCCCTCCTGTCGTGCTGAATTTAGTCTGATAATTTACAATAGAATATTCTTAAATACCGGGATGTAGCTCAGTTTGGTAGAGCGCTGGTTTTGGGTACCAGAAGTCGCAGGTTCAAATCCTGTCTTCCCGACGACGCGATGGTGTAAGGTCTAGCAGAATGAGGAAGAAGCACAAAATTCTTCCTCAAGGACTAGAACTACCAGAAAAAGTGGTTTGTGTCATCTATTCTGGGAAGAACACACTGGACTTGTACTCCAGAGCTTCGGGTGAGAGACCCGACAAGTCGCCAACATATGAAAACATGCCCTCGTACTGGCACCGCCTTCTAAGCGGGCAGCGCATAATTGGATTGATGTGGGTTCGAGTCCCACCGAGGGTGCTAGCAACAAAGCAACAATGCTTCTAGTTGCAAATGTTGGATGAATCAGTTATAATGGATTCACAACAAAACTAAACATGCGGCAGACGCGAATTCTGGTATCCGCACCACTCTTATAAAGTGGAGATAGGTGGGTTCAAATCCCCCCTGCCGTACCAATTATGCCCTTGTAGCCCAATGGTAGAGGCGGCAGACTTAAAATCTGTTTAGTGTGGGTTCGACTCCCACCAAGGGCACTGGAGTGATAAGGATTAAACTGGGGAGGAAGAGAACAATGACCCAATGTACATCTTGTGGGGTCGAATTAACCCCAGAGTTTCCTAATGACGAAAACACTACCACCTATCAATTCAACAATGCGTTATGGATAGGGTTCCATGGCGGATATGGCATGTTCGTAGATAACCTAGGACACAATGGTGTGTTAGGGGAAACAGATTATGAAGCAGTCATATGTCACGACTGTGCACATAAACTTTGTGAGCAAGTCCCTTGGATTGATAAATTAATCCAACCTTTTCACTCACATTCTCATAATAAAATGTTTTGGGAGCAACACCCGGAACATGAAGGATGGGACAAAGACGTAAACTAAAATCTGTTGCAATAAGTTACAATGGAACATGCGTTGCTAGCTCAATTGGTAGAGCAACTGACTCTTAATCAGTGGGTTCTGGGTTCAAGTCCCAGGCAACGCACAACACAATGTGAAAGTACAATCACTAAGTTTTGGCACTGTAGCTCAGTTGGTAGAGCGTTCGCCTGAAAAGCGAAAGGTCAAGGGTTCGATTCCCTTTGGTGCCACTCATTACATATAGTCATAACCGTTTTTACATTGCAATCAAATATAGTAATTGACAGAAACTAGTATTCTGCGGGTGTAGCTCAGTTGGTAGAGCATTTCCATGACGCGGAAAAGGCCACTGGTTCGAATCCAGTCATCCGTACCCAAACTAGTGCAAAAAGAACAATGGTCAATAAAGCAATTTTCAATGTACAAGCTTTATTGAAAACAAATAAGGTATTGTTATAATAACTAGAAATTACTAAGATTAATCAATATATTATTTTGTCCATGTGCTGGAAATTTGGTAGACAGGCTGTGTTGAGGGCGCAGTGTCCGTAAGGGCGTGTGGGTTCGACTCCCATCATGGACACAACAACATATTTCTACACATGTTGATTTGTGTTGAATAATTGACTATAGAACTACACAAGATAGAAGTGAAGTTGATGGTTACTTCAATTCGCAACATTAAACACCATCAACAAATTATTCTCTATCTTGTAATACAAAATATGGCCCGTTAGCTCAGTTGGTTAGAGCGCTGCCCTGTCACGGCAGAGGTCGCCGGTTCGAGTCCGGTACGGGTCGCAAAATCAATCCCTGATGTAATAAACAAATACTGACCAGAATTATGGCAAACAGTATTTGTTTTGCTGGTTTCTCAGTGGATTCAAAACACCAGCGATATCCCCTGTATAAACCGTAAAGAGAGGTTATCATGGCTCGTTTAAACAATGCTAATACGAAGGTTCGGAATGGTGTAGGACCATTATCAACAACTGGTCAAGTTATTCAAAATCCTGAAGGGGGATTTGGGTATAAGCGTGACCCTCGTTCCGAGCTGTTCTTGACCGCAGTAACTTCACTCAATGAGGACACATTTTATGAAACCGCAGAAGAACGACAAGACCGTATTAGTAAATTAGTATCCAATGTTGCCATGGATGCTGATTGGGTTCATGGTTTAGTTGATTGGCTGAGAAATGTGGTGGGACTACGTTCGGTTCCTACCATTATCGCAGTGGAAACCGTAAAAGCACGGTTGGATGCTGGATTGGCTGGAAAAAACCGTAGCATCATACGAGCTGCTATTGGTCGTATTGATGAAGTATCCGACGTGTTAGCATATTGGATGTCTCGATATGGGCGCCGTATTCCCTCATGTGTCAAACGTGGGGTTGGAGACGCGCTGAACACACTACTTACTGAAAACTCCTTCTTGAAATGGCGTGGACGTGCTTCCAATGGTGCTGTGTCACTTCGAGATGTGTTAAACCTGACACATCCCACACCAAAAGATATCCACCAAGAAGCTTTATTCAATGCAGTTATTGCTGATGCATACAATCGCGATTTTGATGACAGCAACCTTCCCATCGTCAAAGCACGACGTGAATTCTTGACATTGAGCAAGACTGCACAGGTTGAACTTCTAACGGGGAATGAAGCTGAACGCGTCATCCGAAAAGCGCGGTTGACTCATGAAGTTGTGGCAGGAGCTTTGGGGAAGATTCCTGCTGAAGTGTGGGACAACCTCGTTCCCTTCATGGGGTATCAAGCGTTGCGTATGAACTTACGTCGTATTGCAGATTCAGGTATTGGCCCTGCTACTATTGCTAAAATCAACAGCATTTTGGCAGACGAAAAACTGGTAGCAAATTCTCGCACCATGCCTATAGAATTTTTGGCTGCTTACCGGTCAGCTCCGCTTGATTTTGCAGGTGCGCTTCAACAAGGGGCGAATGGTGCTCTATCCAATATTCCTCAATTGGCAGGACGTACACTCATTCTAGTTGACAATTCCGGTTCCATGTATACGTATATGTCAAGAAGAGGCACATTACTGCGTTCAGATGCAGCTAATATGTTTGCAGCTGCTCTAGCACTGCGAGCGGAAAATGCAGAAGTATGGACGTACAACGATTCGGCAACGAAACAGGAAATTCGTTCAAACGACCTACTTCGAGTAGCAGAAGCCATGCCAGCACCTTTTGGAGGTACTGACACACGTATTGCATTGGAAACTGCTTACAATGGTCATGATAGAGTAATCCTATTAACCGATGAGCAGAACGGTTATTTTGGATACAATCGTTACTACAATAGTGGTACAGTGGACGTATTTGAAGGTGTTGTTCCAACAAATGTTCCAACCTTTACTTGGAATCTTGCTGGATACGAAGCTGCACAAGCGGTCAATAAACCCGGACGATTCACGTTTGGTGGATTGTCTGATAAGGGGTTCCAGATGATTCCTCTTATCGAACGAGGATTTGATACTGGTTGGCCTTGGGAAAAGTAAAACAATAGTGGTTGTTGAATCAATGTGTAATCTATGGTATACTGATTCAACAACTCCATGGAGGACAGGCAGATATTGGGTTGCTGCACCTGTCTTGAAAACAGGGCCGGATTCAACTCCGGTAAGGGTTCGATTCCCTTGTCCTCCGCCACTAGTTGACATAGCTTTCAAGGTGTGTTAAACTGGTAAAACCAACTAGATAACGAAACCAGGTTGTTTGAGGAAATCCACCAATTTGACAAACTGGAATCCATAGTCTAAGCTGGTAAGTAGTAGCAACAGCTACCATGAGATAGTGATAACTTTACAGAGAATCTCTTTAAATGGAGACGTGGCTGAGAGGCCTAAAGCGCTCGCTTGGAAAGCGGGTGAAGGTCAATCCCTTCCGCAGGTTCGAATCCTGCCGTCTCCGCTGAGGATTCAGGTCCTCATTGAGGGGGAGGTCAACTTGGTTGGTCTCCCTAACGCATGGTGCTAGCCGGGGTAGCCCCTATAAGTCTAGCTACTTGGTTCACTGATTATTCTTGTTCTTATAGCGAGAGTAATCAGTGAATACCAAGGAATATTAATGCCCTTGTAGCCCAATCTGGTAGAGGCATCTGACTTAGACTCAGAAGGTTGGAGGTTCGAGTCCTCTCAAGGGCACATTACATAACAGGGAATCATGTAGATGAATGATTTCTGTATCATGAAGTGTCAAAACTTCTTCCCTGACGACGCGGCATGACGCATAAACCATCGCAAGATGGCGAAAGGTGGGTTTGACAGCCTGCCACCTCGCAAGAGGCACTTCATGCACTGCACCAAGGCGCATTCTACAAAAGGAGTAGGATGCCATTTATCCGAGTTGCTTCATCTGTGCGAGAGCCAATCGGTGTAGCACAGCCACTTACGCAAAGTGGACAGAGAAGACAAACAACAAGGATAAATGACTTGTGATGCGAGGTATTTAGTTCGAGCCTGTCAAGCAAGAGCGGATACCATGAGTTTAAGTCTTGGATTGGCGAGTTCAAGATGAGAACGAGACTGTAAGTAGTGTGACAACGAAAGCAGTAGAGGTGTGAAGCATTCTGTAGCCCAAAAGGTTGCGGAACTTCATGGAAAAGCACATCTCTAGTCATACCCCATATTCATTCGTGGAATGAGAGATTAGCAGAAAGCAAAAGTCTTTTCCTGTTGCACGCGAAAGCGTCTTAATGCTGAGCCAAATTGTGGAACTCAGCCATGGTGAGACTCGCAAGGTCAAACTGTGTTCATAAGAAAGTAGTGCAGACAAGTGGCTTGCAACCGCTTGTCGAAACCAAATCTGTGGAGTAGTGTACGACATAAGGAGTGGTTGGTCCATAGCAACCAGGCGCGGCAACTACGGTGGGGACATCGTGGAAACGCTGGGAAACCATAATCCAGCAAAAGGTTGCCATTAGGAGAGCAATTCTAACTCTCCTACATATCCCGGTCGTCTAGTGGCCTAGGACACCGCTCTTTCAAGGCGGTAACACGGGTTCAAATCCCGTTCGGGGTACTATCATAAAAACTACGAACTTATATTATGGTCAATGGCCCCGTACCCCAATTGGTAGAGGGGACAGCTTCAAAACCTGTACAGTGTGGGTTCGAGTCCCACCGGGGCCACTTAGTAAACAGCAAATTACCAAATATCTGGGTGTAGACCAGTTTGGTAGGTCGCTCGCCTCGGACGCGAGAAGTCGTAGGTTCAAATCCTACCTCCCAGACAACAATCTATGGGCTCCTATAGCTCAATAGGATAGAGTCATGGTTTCCTAAACCATTGAGTGTAGGTTCGAGTCCTACTAGGAGCGCCAAATATTGCCATCTTAGCTCAGTTTTTGGTAGAGCACCCCACTCGTAATGGGGAAGTCATGGGTTCAAATCCCATAGATGGCTCGGAATAATAATTATCTGCCGTTATAGCTCAGTTGGTAGAGCACTTTCTTGGTAGGAAAGAGGTCTCGGGTTCGACTCCCGATGGCGGCTCGGAAGGTAACTGTTATTGGCAGGTTTCGGACAGTTACCTTCACTTAGTGTTTTAGTTCAATGGCAGAATAGGTACTGCCAAACATCATGAAGGATTAGCCTTTGTGTCCCATATTTTAATGGGAGAATGCTCCTCGGAAAAGGAGCGGTTTGGGTTCGAGCCCCAATAGTGGCATAAGGTGTTAATCTTTCATCTCCAACGTAGGTTGGGTAACGCATTGATTGCAGAGTACGTTGGGAATGGGCATCGTTAACGCTAAGGCCCCCATTGGCTCTTAGAAACTCTCGCAATCAATGTTGTTATGCGGACATAGCTCAATTGGTAGAGCATTATCTTGCCAAGGTAAAGGTTACGGGTTCGAGTCCCGTTGTCCGCTCAATAAGGGCTGGTAGCTCAATTGGTAGAGCACTTGTCTGGCAGACAAGAGGTTGAGGGTTCAAATCCCTTCTGGTCCACAAGATGCGGTCGGTTGCGACCCGAATTTAAAAAAGAACCAACAGATGTAATCATCAACTCAACCGCATCTGAGTGTTGGGTTCGACCGTGTTTCCTGTCACTGTCGCAAAGTGATACGGTTTTTATGTACTGGCTCCGGGAAACAACCAGTACGCTTGCGGATGTAGTGTCAAAGGCAGCACACCAGTCTTCCAAACTGTTAGTACGGGTTCGAATCCCGTTATCCGCTCCAAGACAGAAGTGAAGTTGATGGTTACTTCACAATTAACAATATTAATTACTATCAACGAATTGTTCTCTGTCTTCAATGCCTCCTTGGCTCAGCTGGTTAGAGCATTCGTCTTGTAAGCGAAAGGTCGTGAGTTCGAATCTCACAGGGGGCTCCATTATTATTGGGGTATAGTGTAAAGGTATCACGCCGCACTTTGGATGCGGAAATGTAGGTTCGATTCCTTCTACCCCAGCTATAGCACTACGGCCACATGGATTGAACTCTATGTGGTTTTTGTCGATTATGGGTCTAGAATACTATAAAAATCCAGGAGGTGTATAATGGCTCGTTTTAAAGCAGAAAGACGTAATAATGGTTTATACGTCACTCTCAAACCGGGATTGCCTGAGCATTGCGTTCAGGTAACGGACAAGGTTTTATTGGATGCTAACCCTGATGGTCAAGCTATTGGGGTTGAATTTTTATCCATGAATACACCATTTCCCAGCTTCGAACTAAGTCAGTATATTCGTCCCAAAAATCTTGCTCAAGTCGAAGCTCTTTGGAACGAATTTTCTGGAAGAATAAAGTCTAACTAATACTATATTGCTACAACATCCATGCGCTCTACACAGATGCGGAGGAAAAATGAGTGATTATGTTGTATATGAAGGGTCTGGGGACTGGTCGGCATTATATGTAGGCGGGAAATTGGTTCTGTCTGGGGACCACTACCTGATTGATGAAAGAATCAGGCAGATTTTCAATGTAGAGACCATCCAGTCAGATTCATTCATGCGAGGCGGGGATTATGCATCAGATGTAGCCCCAACCATTGATGATATCCGTTCTTATGAGACAATTCATAAAGCACAAGTACGAGATGCAAGGATTAGTGAAGAAGTAGATAGATTGCTTTCCGAGGGCATCATCACAGGTTCTCGCGAAAATTGGATTAATGTTTTTCGGAAAAATGATGTAGTTCCCTAATCATCTTCTTATAGAATTCGTGTAGCAACCTTAAGTAGAGTTAAGGTTACAGATGGAAATTTCACATCTCCAATTAGTATACAGTATATAGTTGGCCCTTGTAGCTCAGTTGGATAGAGCATTTGCTTCCGATGCAAAAGGTCGCAGGTTCGAATCCTGCCAAGGGTGCAACAATATAATATAGAATTCAACTCACGCTTGGCTGAGTAGCTCAGTTGGTTAGAGCATGCGAATCATAATCGTAAGGTCGAGGGTTCGAATCCCTCCTCAGCTACTAAAATCATCATCAATAAATAGATACTCTATGGAACTCATACTCTAAAAGTATATGTTGATATAATTTATACAATTGAATAATTCAGTCTAACTCCTATAATGGTAAGGAATGATTCCTGGACTGATGCTATCAACAGATGTGGGAGATTGGTTACTTCCTTTTGAACCGGAAAGGTGTAGGTTCAATTCCTACAGGTTCCACTACATGGGACCTTGGTGTAATGGTAGCACGTTAAACACCAATCTTACGTGTTCTCTGTTGTTTAGCAAATACAACAAACAACAACATTACTACCTACCTTATGAAACATGGTGGGTAGGTTTAACTGTTGTGGCAATATTTATGACTCCCATTATGTATTAATTGAGACATAATGGGAGTTTTTGTCGTTTTTTAGCCATATAAATCATATAGACATATGGCTTGATGTTAAACGAGCCGCCAATAGTTTCATCTTATTGCTATGTATGATTAGCGTTGATTTTTTCACAAGTTTCAGCATGTAAAATTGGTTACACTGATTGTGTGCAAGAACATGTTTGAGTTCTAAGTAGGAAATATGACTGATAACAAAGAGATTTTGCCTGAACTTCCTGAGTGGATGAGGTCTTTGGTTCCGACTCCACGCCCCATTCAACATCTAGAATACGTGGACGGACAGTATACAATTTCTGGGAAACACTTTGACACATTTATTGAAGCCTATGCTTGGGCAGTATTCAAAGACCTGAATTTTGCATTTGCGGAGACTCTCCCAGAAGTTGAACATGACCAACAACGTATCTATGCTCCAGCCACGAAAACTGATGGAACGAGTTTATGCTTTACCGTAACTGACCAGCAAAGAGAACAAATATTACGTTATCAGTATCAGATGTTTTTAGAGTTGGCGTCTGAGTGGGAGAAAGACCCTACTGATTTTCTCAAAGCATATGGTTTCATTGACCAACATCCAGCTTTTTGGACTAGAGACAAGAATCAATCTACTTGGCGCTGGAATCAAAATGGTTATGCTCGTCAGGTGGAATTGTTCCCTGTCCCATCTCATAACAATCAACCCCATATGTGGGAAGTGGAAGCTGGCGAACACATAGCTCCTGAATACACCAATCATTACTACAATCCACAGTTGAACGCATATGGTAAAACTGTGGAAGAAGCATACATCACTCTAGCTGCATTAGTGCACAAATTCTTCCATTTTGACGGAAGCAAACGTGACAATGCTTTGGAATATACTGGTGCTTTATTTTCATTAGTACATAAATCCACTGATTCTGAAAATTATGGTTGGATGGAATGATGATGAGTAAAGCTCGTAAAACAGTTCCTACATGGGATGAAACTTTCATGGCGATGGCTGAGGTAGCTGGGAAGCGCTCCAAAGACCCTGTAACCCAAGTAGGAGCCTGTGTGGTGACTCAGGACCGTCGTATTCTCACAATTGGCTACAATGGCGCTCCTAACGGGTTTGATGACCATGAGTTCCCATGGTGTAAGACCGAGACTGACCTATTGGAGAACAAGTACCCATATGTGGTGCATGCAGAACGTAACGCTATTTTGAATTTTCGGGGTTCGTTACGCGAGTTCACAGATGCCACCATTTATGTGACTTTGTATCCGTGTAATGAATGCGCCAAGGAAATCATCCAAGTCGGTATTCGAGAAGTAGTGTATGCTGTTGAACCTGATTGGAACAGGTGGGAGTTCATAGCAGCACAGCGTATGTTCAAGACTGTGGGTATCAAAGTGCGACAACTTGAAACACATTTTTGAGTTTTATAGTAACATCTGTTGTAGAACTGGAATAATATGGTACAATTTATTTGTTGGGGATAACCTGACATTTTGGAAGCGTGGCAGAGAGGTCTATTGCGCTGGTTTCGAAAACCAGAGTCTCTTTCTTAGAGGCCACACGTTCGAATCGTGTCGCTTCCGCGAGGGGTTGGGATAAGCTGGTCCAATCGCTGCGTGTTGAGTGCGCATAAGACATGCAGGAGTTAGGACAGGTGTTTCCGGGTCGAATTGGGAGTAATTAACCCAGTTCCGGAAAAGACAATCCGCTCAACGCACTAGAAAGTGGACTGTTGAGAGATGATGGTGCAAACCCATCACTCCTCACCAACTTCAACATGAACACGGATTTGTGTATTTTTGATACAATGTCTTTTGTATTCAGTATATTGAGTATATTGATATTGTTAACAACACATAGCGGAGTGGAGCAGTTCGGTAGCTCGCCAGGCTCATAATCTGGAGGTCGCAGGTTCAAATCCTGCCTCCGCAACTATACGGGACCTAATGAGAATACTCTTGGGTCCCATTATTATTTCTCAACCATGTCATGTCGTAAAATAGTTATATGAGTATTATGACATGGTTACACAGTTTTGCAAAAAATGCCCCTATTCAGCCTGTTCCGCCACCTGAATTATCATGGCCTAATCCAAACCTGCCTCATGAACAGCTCGTGACCGCATTGGATGAAGAGTTCGAGAAATTGGCACAATGGCGTCATGCACAGAACCAAGCTTTTCAATTAGCGTTGTGTCGCATCAAACTTTGCGCGTTTCTCCACGGGGTATCCGCTGCTATCACATATCCATTCGCATCAAACAATCATTTCTCTTGGTGTCCTTACAAGAATTGGGCCAACAATTTCAACCACAGGCATTCACTACCCAAGGTTCAATGATGATTTCAGACACTCCATGCGACCACTGTAGATTCGTACTTTATCATCCCATTTGGCAATACCAGAACAGTATATTGGGTCTATATGATGATGACAGATTCCCAGGTAGATGTATTCTTCGGTTAGCGCAACATCATGAATCATTTTAGATGAATTGGATACATCTGTTTTAAATGCTTTCATGGCTGAGATACAACAAACTACTCAGACGGAACGTGTCAACTTGGCCATTCTGGGTAACACCATATCCCATATTCATGCGCACTTGATTCCACGATTTCCGCAAATGAGGAAAATCCGCAACTATCGCCTTGGAATGACCCAAGACCTAAAACGTTAATGCTTGATGATAAAAAAGGATTGTGAAATCAATTCGTTATCAATTACAACGGCAAAAACGAGAATGAGACGAAAAGCCGCTATCCGGTAAATGATGCAATGTATGGATACTCTTGTTCAATAAATAGCCGTAAATCGATTCTTTAATAATAAAACTTTAAAAAACGGAATCTTTCATGGTCTTTTAAGGCGTCAAACAATCTGGTAACAAGTCAAATTCTAATAGTCTCTGATACACACATGTTGTTTCAATGAATCCAATTGTATAACAAAAGTTTCATGGTTTGACGAATATTTTGATTGTTATTTTGACCATTGTTAACATAACCTGCTATAATAAAACCACACCTAAGGGGGAACATATGCAGTTGTTGAAAATGATTTGGATGCTGGCATGGAGATTTGCATTGCTCTTTGCCATATTTGGACATTCCGTTAACACTGGATTGATTCTGGCTGTGCTTCTGGCGGTATTTGTACGATATGTGCTTCACAGTACCATACGCATTTTCCCTCTGTTTAATCTTTTCAGAGGGAGAAAGCCCCTAATTGACCTTTCTTCAAAAACCAATACTACGGTTTCTAGTGAGTCGCATGGTGAAATCATTCACAAAGCGACCAATCCCGGTATTTCAACAGGTTATGAACCGCACTGTCTGGAGACCGTTGCTCTACCAAGTACCCATACTGTAAGGAACATGCGTGGTGTTCCTGGTCATGGACTTAATGAATCCAATTTTGCTCACTCCAGTGTCCAAATGGGGCAAATGGGCGAAACCAATTTTGCAAAGGCATTGGCAATTACTTCCCGTATTAAGAAAATTGATTATTCCGATTTTCGATATGGTATCATTCAGACAGTTCATAGTTTCTGGTCTGTTTCCATGCCGTCAGAAATTGCAATCCGTAAACCTGACCCTAAATTCAAAACGGACATTGACTGCATTCTAGTCAATGGAAACACCATTATTCTTGTGGATACCAAGTTTTACAAATCTGGGGATGTGACTTACACCAATAATGGGTCCAAACTCTATTGTGTGGATAATGCTACCAAGAATCTGGTGGACAAACCCAGAACCATGACCAAAAACATGCAAATGGCCAAAGAACGATTCCAAAAGTTCTTCCCCAAGATGAATGTTGAAGCTATTGTGGTTTTCATGCCTACGGATTCAGGTTCAGCTATTATCAACAATGTCTACTGGCCGGGTAATATTCCTGCCATGACCATCAATCAGGCTTTGGATTATATTATTCGTTGTACTTCAGCGAATGCAAACACGGACCACCGAGTTCTAATGGATATAGCAAGTCTGCTCAAATAAGTACTTCTTCAATTTTCGTGGCCATATTCCCCATTTTGCTATTAACACAACCCCACCTTCCAAATACGAGGTGGGGTTTTCGTTACAATATTTTTGACTCATATGGAAGGACAAACTCATCTATGACTGATACACCAAGATATCGTACTTCACATGAATTAGTGCGGGAATTCTATGATATTTTCCATCCTAAAGAACATGTTCCCCCGGCTGACACCAAAGCCTCACTTCGCCCAGATGTAATTCCTCCTGAACGCCTGCACTTGAAGATGGAACTGATTGCAGAAGAGTTCAGAGAACTTGTTGCCGCTGTGTATGGTTCCACTGCAAGTAATGTGTTGGAAGCGGCATGGTGTATAGCAAAAAATCTTGATGACGGAACTCGTGATGTGGTAGCTGCTGCTGATGCCACAGCTGACCTACGGTACGTTATCGAAGGTTTTGACATTGAATCTGGCATCCCGTCTCAGAAAATCCTCCAAGAAGTTCATGCATCTAATCTTAGTAAATTGGACGAAAATGGAAAACCAATCGTTTCAGACGGAACTACCAAACCATTAGGAAAAATCCTGAAAGGACCCAACTTCTTCGAACCAAACATTGAAGGGGTTTTGAATGGTGATGCTCCTCGTGGCCTACCCTGACAATAAGTCCTATTGCCAACACTTTTGAAAACAACAAAACCTGTCTGAATATCCAGAAACATTATTCGGATTATTTGGGCAGGTTTTTAATCGCTCAAAAACGTCTAATTTTCAACAAAAACAACAATACACCAAATTCAAACAATA
>ERZ773005.767-NODE-767-length-21011-cov-80.454762_pt1 | contig 21011 bp, 17 predicted proteins | sample MGYA00580666_ERZ773005 | MGnify/ENA primary metagenome ERZ773005 (study PRJEB29015, sample SAMEA2737999) | human oral metagenome | biome: human oral; feature: human-associated habitat; material: dental | place: China | collected 2061 ...
TTGTCGGTGGTACAAGCTGGGAGTCGTTTCTTTCCAGCCGGCGGAGTTCCTTAAGCTGGGCACAGTTCTATTCATAGCAGGATATCTGTCGACCAGGTTGGCGAATGGCAAACTGAACGATAAATTGACTCTAGCCGAGGTGCTGGCGGTGATGCTGGTCAGCTTGCTGATCATCGTTGGCTTACAACGAGATATGGGGACCGGGGCGGCGATAGTGGCGATCTTCCTGACTGAGCTAGCTATGTCGGGAATGAGCTGGCGCAAGCTGGCGACAGTCCTCGGCGTGATCGGGGCGCTCTTTGTCGTGATGACGGTCGTTGCACCCCACCGGGTGAGCCGCATCTTGACCTTCACCAAGTCGGGCAACGCCGATAGAGACTACCATATCAATCAGGCGCTAATCGGGCTGGGCTCGGGCGGATTAACGGGGCGAGGGCTAGGACAATCAGTCCAAGCCTTTGGTTGGTTACCTGAGGCGGTCAACGATTCGATCTTTGCTATAGTTGGCGAAACGCTGGGCTTCGTCGGTACAGTGGGCTTGATCGCCACGTTTGCTCTCTTGATCATGCGGATGTTTAGCAAGACTAATTACCTCAACAATATGTACTTGAGGCTGGTGGTAGCGGGCGTGGTCGGCTGGCTGGCTTCGCATGTGCTGGCTAATGTCATGGCGATGACCCACCTGATTCCATTGACCGGTATCACTCTGCCGCTCGTCAGCTCGGGTGGAACTTCGGCGATCTTCGTGATGATTAGTCTGGGCGTAGTCTTTGAGATATCTTGTTATACGGCGCATCGTCGGATTGATATTGCTGAGGTCAATGAAAGTCAAGGAGGGGACAGTGAAAATCCTGTGCGTCGGCGGCGGCAGCGGTGGTCACATAGCACCGATCGTCGCCGTAGTCGAACAACTACGTCAGTCGGCTAATATCCGGAAGATGGGTGGTGAGCCGGAGATCAGAGTCTGGTGTGACCGCAATTTCTTCGCCCAAGCGAAGCAGATGTTTGGCGATAATTCGGTGCGGATCGAGACTATCTCGGCGGGCAAGCTACGGCGCTACGCTAACTTGGGCTTTCTCTACCGTTGGTTTAGCCCCTGGCATATCATTCACACTCATATACCAAACTTGATCGACATGGGGCGGGTCTTGGTCGGGCTAGTTCAGAGCCTGGTCAAGCTGGCTGTGTGGCGCCCCGATGTAGTCTTCTGCAAAGGCGGCTACGTCGGCTTGCCGGTCGGGCTGGTGGCGCATTGGTACCATATCCCGCTAGTTATTCATGATAGTGATACTGTACCGGGGTTGACCAATCGACTATTGGCTAAGCATGCCACGGCGATTGGTACCGGCTCACCGGTCAAGAATTACCCTTCTTATCCCAAGGGCGTCACTAAATATATCGGCATCCCGGTGGGGAATCAGGAGCGTCAACTGAGTGGGGCGGAGCGTCGAAAAATGCTACGTCGGCTAGGCTTGGCGACTGATCGACCCTTAGTGCTGGCGATGGGCGGGGGGCTAGGGGCGGTGGCGATCAATCAAGCCCTTGAGGCGATCGCCGACCGGCTGGTCGCCGGCGGGTTACAGGTAGTCTTGCTGACGGGTAAAGGCAACGAGATCAAGGTATCAGAGCCAACCGGCCGGTTCTTCCATCAGTATCAATTCACAAATCAAGTGAGGCAATATGAGCAGGTGGCTGACCTGGTAATAACCAGGGCAGGAGCAACGACCATGGCGGAGCTGGCGACAGTCGGTGTAGCGACTATCATCATCCCTTCACCCTACTTGGCGGGTGATCACCAGACTAAGAATGCCAAGGTCTACCAGCGAGCCGGGGCGGCGGTGATGCTGGCGGAGTCGGTGGTGCGAGAGCAACCGTCGAGGTTGGCTAAGCTAATTAGTAAGCTGATGAATGATGCGACTGAGCAGTCACAGCTGGCGGACAATCTGCATCAGTTTGCTCAGCCTCGGGCACTGGATGATATGACTCAGATGATCATAGATGCCGGACGGAAGAAATAGAGCATGGTCTGTAATTACCTGCAAAAGCTTGTGACTCAGGGCACGGTCTGTAATTTCCCCTCTACGTACAACTCTATGGTGTACGAGTAGTACAGGTGGTCTCCTCAGGCCCCAGCAGCCCAGCAGGATGCATAGAACTGGCGTTGTATAAGAAGAACCAAGACGCAATATGGGCTCAAATTATACCCGAATAGACTCACGCATCTGCTGGGTGCTGGACAGGCTGGCACCGCATAAACTACCACGTGCACTAGTAAGCTTACTGCTGTATCAACAGCCTTCGTCAACCACACTGTACTACTCGTACCTAGGAATGCTTTGCTTGATTGACGGCAGACCATGGAATGAGACTGGGGAAATTACGTACGCATAAATAATTAAGTCTTATAGCTCAGAGCAGGGCGTGTGGTCTCCTCAGACTCCAGCGGCTCAGCAGGATGCATAACATTCAGAGCAGGGCGTGTAATTTCCCTCTATACATAGTCCTATGGCGTACGAGTAGTACAGGTGGTCCCCTCAGGCTTGGCACCGTATAAACTACCACGTGCACTAGTAAGCTTACTGATGTATCAACAGCCTTCGTCAACCACACTGTACTACTCGTACCTAGGACACTTTTGTCATCAAATGCAGATTATATGGGCAACGAGACCAGGGAAATTACAGACATAACCTTCCTTCCGCCTCAAAGGGTGTCTTTCGTCCTTCGTCTGCGTCAGTCATTTCCTGAAGACTGTGCACGCTTGAAGCTCAGCAGTGCACGAGCCAGCCAGGCGGGTCTGAGGGAAATGATGACGAGACGAAGAGTGAGAGATTGGCTAGGTAGTAGAACCGAGGAGACCACCTGTACTACTCGTACTAACAAATTGTACGTAGAGGGAAATTACAGACTCTTTCAGCTAATAGGTATTCATGCGGTGCGGAAATAAGATGCTATTAGTGCTATAATCTAACTAGCTTATGATTAGAATGAATGAAGACGCAGACAAGAAGAGGGGGGTGTCTGAGCGACGGCGCCACGACGACCTTTCTATCAATATCAAGCGAGGCAAAGGCAAGTCAAATGGCGACCTTGTTAAGCCTGAGCCGGAGCACTACGGTCGCTCTTTTCTGACCGTAGCCATAGCCGTGGTAATAGTAGTGATAGTCCTGGCTATCTGGCAGTGTGTCGGAGGTGACAAGCAGCTTTATTCCATCTTGGGCGTCACCAACCGCATCAAGCAGAGTACCGGCAGTGACGACCAAGCTTCCGGCGGCGATGTCAACAAGGCGATTGATCGTCAGTCGCTTCTAAGCATGCTGCAGGCCTGCCGGACCGAGTATGACAGCTTTGACAATACCAAGGACGACAGAGTCAACAGCATCAAAGCTCCGATTATGCGTACCAACTACCTGGCCGATCCGAATCAGATCGAACAGGTTAGCGAGGTGAGCACTCAGACTGCCCGGGGTAAGACGGAGCATGCCGGCGGTGACCATCAGCAGAAATACCGGGCGAGCTATATCGACCGTTGGGGTAGGGAAGCGGCATGTTCGGCGGATAGCATGGAGCAGGTGGCGAAGAGCCTGGGTGTCAAGGTCGATCTCAAGGCTCGGCTTAGCCGGATGCCGGCGAGCAAAGATGAGTCGGGTAAAGTGTCGGGGATTGAGCCGAGGCGGATCGCCGATCTGCTTCAGCACGAGATCATCGACCAAGTCCGCTTCTCCGCCTTTGAGCGTCATGACAGCAAGGTGCTCCAGGCACTCTACAAGCAGTGGTTCAGCGAGCGGTGCGACGACAGTAAGGGCAAATGGCTGGATTCGCTGGATGATGCCGGTACAGGCGAATATAGCGACGCTAAAAAGCGAGATATGTACTGGCGGATTGAGAGTGATCGCACTAGTACTAAGATAGCGAACTGGGTGAGTGCCTTACCGATGGAGAAGCGGGCCAGCGTCCGTCAGCAGATTAACCAAGGGCTGATCGGTCCGTATTACGCTAAGAAGAAGCTGGTCTGCCAAAATGCGACGTGCTCGGCTTATCACGACGATCCCGGCCTGGCTGAGCTTCGCCCTCTTTTCTACATCGGTAAGAAGGTATATCAGTCGCTGGGGCAGGACAAGGGCTATTACATCGGCCAGCTGAGTAAGGAGATAGAAGCTATCAAGCAAGCCTCGGGCGACAGTGCTGAGCTATCGCAGCTACCGGACACCACCGGCTCGTACGATAACTGCTACTCAATTCATGCTAAGCTGAACCAGGTGATGCAGGTGCGGCGCCGGCAGGCTGAGCAAGATAGTAATAGATACGGTGACACGCACTGATAAATATTAGCTCATGCTGTGGCAAAAAGACAAAAAGGCCGGGCGTAGCCGTAAAGAACCAAAGGCCGGGGGTGGCAGACGGGCGGAGCTGAGCGACGATGATAGTCAGGCGGACTGGCGTCTCGGTGTGACGCTCAAGACCTATCATCCCGAGCGAGTAGATGAGACTGAGCGCCAACACGTCAAGCGACTGAGAGCCTTTCGTCGGCGCTTGTCGGCGGTGCTGATACTCATTGCTCTATTTGTCACCATGGGGATGTTGCTGCTGAGTCAGTTCACCGGAGTGATCTCTCAAGTAGTGGCGGCGGATGACAATATCCGCCTAACCGATGGCGACGCTGCTCGATATCGGCAGATCGTCGACGAATATTTACATCGCAATTCATCTGAGCGGCTCAGCTTCATTCGTCGTAGCAGTGCACTGACCGGTCATTTGCAGAGTAAGGCACTGGAAGTGGAGGCTGTCAAGCTGACGACCGCCGGGCTGGCTAGTAGCAAGATGGTCTTGTCATTCCGTCAGCCGGTAGCGATGTGGGTCAACGGTACTCATACCAGCTTCGTCGATAAATCGGGCGTGGTTTTTCAGCGGAATTATTATTCTATACCCGAGCTGGCGATCGAAGACCAGAGCGGGGTAGGGGTAAGCTCGGGTAATGTGGCGACTTCGGCAGGTTTTCTGAGCTTCGTAGGACGGACGGCGGTGGCAATCGCTCAGAACCAAGGGTTAAAAGCAGTGCGGGTGGTCATCCCACGAGGTAGTATTCGCTATGTTGAGATCTACCTGGCGGGCAGAGCCTATCCTTTCAAGGCGCAGATTACCCGTGAGCCGGAGGGGCAGGCAGCGGATATAGCAGCTATGGTGCGCTACCTGGATAGCCGAAACATCAGACCGAGCTACGTTGACTGCCGAGTGGAGGGACGGGCTTACTGGAAGTAATTCTGATAGAATAAAATTATGGATGAAAATGGTGGTAGCGAGCAGGTTCGACCGATCGAGCCGAGGCAGCCGAATGAACCGGTAGGGCAGGCCAAGTCGGCCGAACAAACTCTGCCGGCTCAATCACCCCAACTAATCCGGCCGGTCCACCTCTTTCAGCCATCTTCATTGGCTTCTGTTCAACCACCTCAGCAACCTCCGTTAGCTCCGCCTCAGCCACCTCAATCTACTCAACCAGCTCAGCCAACTCAGCTGGTGCAGCCGGCTGAAGTAACTGCTCCGGCTGAGCCAGTCGAGGCGGCTAGTCAGGCGACCGGCTCGACGGCTGAGGCCAGCCAGGCTAAACAGCCCAGCCAACCAGCAGCTCCCAGTCGGCAGTCTCAGTCGGGCGGAGGTTGGGTGTGTACTGATAGCAAGCCGATCCGCCCAATTCGGCACCGGCGGGGTGGGTTGCTCTTGCTGATGATCGTAGTCGGAGCGATGCTGATCTTAGTGCCGGTGGCGATGATGATTAGCACGGTGGTAGGCAAGATAGCCACCTATAATAAGCAGGTGCAGACAGTGCGACAATTCTAGAAGGGGGAGTGATGGTAGAGGAAGATGAAGAGAAAGCCAACTCGCCAAAAATGATTGATTGGTCGAGCGACGCTGCCTCTAATGGTGAAGTTGAACAGAAGCTTAGCCTCCGGCAAAAGCATAAAGGTAAACCACGGTTGTGGCTGATAGTATTAATGGTGGTGGGTGTCGTTTTGGCGGCGTGTCCGACTACTGACGTAATAAGACCCTCCACTGGGGTAGTAGAAGAATCACCGATTATCAACCTATCGACCAAGGGCGTTAAGCCGGTCACCCAGGCAGACTTAGATAAAACAGTTGCCCGGTATAAAGCACTTAGCCTGGTGACAGCTTGCCGAGATGAGTACGCCCATCTCAAGGACACGACCGAGAAAAACTATCGGATATATCGTAGTGATAGCACTAGTGACGAGAATGAGCCGGAGTTTAGCGAGGTAATGCAGGCGGATCCCACCGAAGAAAAAACGACAAAAGGATACGAGTTTTACGGGAGCAAGGCTATGGCTTCCACCGGCCTCTTTAGTGCGTACTCGAATTACCAAATCTCATGTAGCGTCTTGCTCAATAGAAGCGTGGCGGACGTATTGCGGGAAATAGACAGCTCAATTGTCGTGCCTAGCGGATCGGATAGGCTGATTAGGCAAATCGTTCACCAATGGATCGATGAAGCGGGCAAGCCCTATCTCAAGCCGGCTGATATTGCTCAGGTGCTGACTGACGGAGTGATTAATAGGGTCAAGCTAAAACCATTTGATCAACAGACTGCTCCGGTGCAATTCGTCGGCTATATCAACTGGCTGAAAGAAGTCGAATTATGTATTGCCGAGAACTCGGGCTTAGGAACGTGCGTAGAAGATGGAGTTGGAGTAGGTGGCTACTATAAGTTTGACCATGGTAGCACACTGTGTACTAATTCGCATGGTAAATATGATATCCGAGCTGTTTATCTGGAGAAAGGCTCTGCGACGATGATTGATTCGATGCGCAACGGTGCTATCTTTTATCTACCGGCTCATGTCGAGAATAGTACCGACGGTGCTCAGTATAGTGTCACTTGCGACAAGGCCTATCGTAAGCTGAACGAGACATTCAAGGAATACGTCCTTGGTATTAATGCCGGTGTCGATAAGCTGGGAGAGAAGCTCGGAGAGCCGTACTGTTACGCATTACGAGGACATACTATTTATGGCGGTATACCGCCGGAAAAGAAGGACTGCCGACAGAGGTAAATATGCTAAATAAGAGGCTAATAATATGCTAGAAGAAAATAATAACCGGCCGAGTGCGTCGACCCCCACCGATGAAACGGGGCGGAAGCTTAGCCTTCGGCGGGAGCTGGAGCGCAGGCCGTGGCTCTTGATAGCGATGATAGTAATCATAGCTGCCCTGATCGGCTGGCTTAGTTATCTGGCCGTCGTCCCGGCCAGGAAAAAGTTGCCGACTACTGATGACTACTTGCCGATGCCTAGTAGGGAGCATTTAATATAACACAGCATGAAAATGTGAAAAGTCAAGGACTAAGCCGGGTCGAGCCGGAGCAGGAGAGGGGGGTAGCGGGTGTCGCAAAATACATATGACAATATAATTCGTGAAATTGTCAAATATTGTCCTGAGACCTGGACGTCAGCTCGGTGTGGAGTGTGGAAAACGTGCCGACTTTCGGATTTATTTATGAAGAGAGAAATTGCGACGTCAGATGACGTCACGGACGTCATGAGATCGTGGCTGTGGCTCTAGTGACATCTTTTTATCTAGAAATAGAGAGCGATAAATCAAGTGGTGACAAGATATTAAAATAGCCTGCCTAAAATAATTGGTAATTATTGATCGATTTAATTAATAAAAGTAAAAAGCAGCGAGATAACTCTCGGGTGAGTCGTCACTACTCTGCCGGATCTCCGAAATATTTTACATTTATTTTAGTGGGATTAGCACTCGGGCCGGCTGGTTGCCGGCTTAGCCGGCCTTATGTTCACTCACCACCGGTCAAACAGCCATGTCGTCGTAAAAGGTATATTGTGCGACATATCAATATTAGGCGCTAGACGAGTATTTATGTGTCCTGCTCGGCTAATTTTATGAGTCTGATGCTGCCGTTTGATCGTTTCCTCTAAGATATTTTATTTATCAAGTAAATAATATTCTCGAGAGTGCCCTGCCGACGAAACACCCTGGCGTCATCTCTGTTTGATATATTTATAAATAATTATTATCAAGCTCTGCTATCTATCTCTCAATGATTTTTCAGCCGGACTGTTTAGTGCTTTATTGTCAGTTGGTCATTTGTCACTCTTTGACGGCAGTGGCTTGACCTCAGAGACAGAGACTATGAATGATAATGGGATGATGACGGCTGATCCATACCCATTTCGACTACGACAGGGATTATCAGCTACGAAAGCAGCGAATGCCTAGCAATCTCTGGGTGCTACCGCCCTACCCTATAATTGTGCGACATTAAGCAATATCGCCAAAGACGACTAATCATACGTCTAAAGCGGGGCAATTTAGGTTCTTTCGGCTCGTCGCTTGATGATCCGGGCGAAATTATCACCTAGTTGGTGGGACTGCATAGTATTGAGACTGTCGCCCTGCTGACTCTGCTTGACCATTGCTTGCCAGTCATAGCCGGCCGACTTGAGCTGGTTAACCTTGTCGTCGTCCCATTTATAGATGGCGTCACCTGCCACTTCGGGATGGAATTGAAGTCCGTAGATCACCGAGCCGTAACGTAGCGCCTCGATGGGAGTGTGGTCAGACTTAGCTAACACCTCGGCCTTGTCGGGCAGCTTGGTGACGCTGTTCTGATGATTTTGATACATCATCATTGGTGAGGTGATACCGGCAAAGAGCATGTCGTACTTGCCGGCCTCAGTTAGTTGGACGCTGCAGAGACCATACTCGGCACCTTTATCTTTATCGCTAGCAGTAATCGGCCCATGGGCATCGCTAACTGTACCGCCAACCACTTCCGCCAGGAGCTGATGACCGAGGCAGATGGCTAGGGTGGGGATATCGTCGTAGATAGCCTGATGCAATAGGCGGCGGATATGGGGGAGCCACCAGCCGCCATCACTACCATCTAGACGCCACTGTCCGCCATTGACGATGAGTCCGGCATAGCCCTCGCCCACCCCATTCTTGCCGACTGACATCCGGTCGGGGGAGTCGGAGCTACTGTAATAGATTCGCTTGGGTAGATTTTTCTCACTACCGATTCGATGGTCAAGCGTTAGTTCTTTTTGCTCCAGCCACTCCCCTAGCCTGCCAACTGGCTGGTTAGCTCCGGGCTGATGGCTGATTACTAAGATTCGCATACTGTTTGTTTAACTTTCCCACCCTACCATCATCAGCGTCGAGCCTTCTTGCGGTTCTGGCGCTCTTGTTTCTTTTTCTTCTGAGCGACTCGTCGCTCACGATTTTTCTCTGACTGCGACTTCTCGGGGTGAACGGTCGAGCGGAAGTCGCTCTCGTCGGTATCGTCAGCAGCGGGCAAGCCGGCCTCGTTGACTCCCTTCTCCACTGCCGAAGCAGCTGCCTTAGTCAGGTCGCTATCGTAGCGATCGTCCTCGACTTGGTCGGCATTGATTAGCTCCTTCTCTAGGTGGAAGACGACGGTCAAGACCTCCTCCTGCAAGGTGCGCTGGAGCGAGTCAAAGAGCTTCTGTGACTCGACTCGATACTCAACTAAGGGGTCACGCTGCCCTACGCTACGCCAGTGGATGCCCTCTCGCAGGTGTTGCATGTTCTCTAGGTGCTGCATCCAGAGTACATCGACTACCTGCATGTAGATCTCTCGCTCAGCGCCACCCAGCAGAGTAGCGCCCAGCTCATCTTCCTTAGCGTCGTATAACTTGAGGATGGCTCGACGAGCCGCTACTAGTCGCTTGCGGTCATTCTTGATAGTGGCGATACTACGGATCTGGTCCAGGCTCAGAGGAAAGATAGCTTGAAACTTCTCAAACTTATCAGTATCAGAGCGCTTGAGACGGGTAGCCAGCATCGAGCTAAGCTGGGCGTCAGCTAGACGCAAAATCTCGGGTGAGATGTCATCGCCTTGGAGAATCTTACGCCTGATGGTGTAGACCACTTTGCGGTGACGGTTGATGACATTGTCGTACTGGACGACGTTCTTGCGGGTGTCAAAGTTGTAGCCTTCGACTCGCTTCTGAGCCGCCTCAAGCGTCTTACTGACCGGCTTAGCTGAGATCGGAGTGTCTTCTGAGACTCCCAGTCGCTCCATCAGCTGGGCGATTCGGTCACCTTGGTAGATCCGCATCAGGTCGTCTTGAGTAGAGACGTAGAAGTAAGTGTCTCCCGGGTCGCCCTGACGTCCGCCGCGACCGCGGAGCTGATTATCGATCCGGCGTGCCTCGTGGCGTTCAGAGCCGATTACCACCAAGCCACCCTTGGCGGCGACCCCCTCGCCGAGCATGATATCAGTGCCTCGACCGGCGATGTTGGTAGCTAGGGTGATAGCGCCGGCTTGACCGGCCTTAGCGATTACCTCAGCCTCTCGCTCGTTGTTCTTGGCGTTGAGGGTCTCGTGCTTGAGCCCTGCCTTATCCAGAGCGGCGCTAATTAACTCATTCTTAGCGATGCTGGCCGAACCAATCAAGACGGGGCGACCTTGGTCATGGCAAGCCTTGACTTCTTTGACGATTGCCTTGATCTTGCCTGCTTCAGTCTTAAAGATCTGGTCTTCGTGGTCGATTCGCTTGATCGGCTTATTGGTCGGAATCTGGATGACATCCAGCCCATAGATCTGCTGAAACTCTTCCGCCTCGGTGAAGGCGGTACCGGTCATACCGGACAGCTTGTCGTAGAGGCGGAAATAATTCTGGAAGGAAATGGTCGCCAGTGTCTGCGACTCCTGCCGCACCGGAACGTGCTCCTTAGCCTCGATCGCTTGGTGCAGGCCTTCGCTATAGCGACGCCCTTTCATCAAGCGCCCGGTGAACTCATCGACGATGATCACCTCACCGTCCTTAGCGACGACATAGTCTTTGTCTCGCTTAAATAGGGCTCGGGCTCGCAGGGCTTGATCTAGGTGATAGACCGCCCGGAGATGCTCCGGTGAGTAGAGATTTTTCACTCCGAGCAGCTTCTCAACCTTGTCGACGCCTTGCTCAGTCAGAGCAACGGTGCGACGCTTCTCGTCGACCTCGTAATCACCGTCCGGCTCTTCTTCCTTCTCCTCGGGATTAATTGGCTTGCCGGTCAAGGGATTCTTCAGACCTCGGCTGACGCTGGCTACTGTCTTGCTGGGAGCTTCTAACCCGTCTACCAGGGCGGCGTACTTGATATAGAGATCAGGATTGTCGGCTGCCGGAGCGGAAATGATCAGCGGGGTACGAGCTTCGTCGATCAGGATGGAATCGACCTCGTCAACGATGGCGAAGTTGAGCTGACGCTGACGCAGGAGTGATGGGTCGCTGACCATATTGTCTCGTAGGTAGTCAAAGCCAAACTCGTTATTAGTACCATAAGTGATATCGGCGTCATAAGCTTCCTTGCGGGAGCAGGGCTTGAGGTGGCTCATTCGCTTGTCGTAGTGGTCGGTGTTCTCGTATTCGGGGTCGTAGATAAAGCTGGCGTCGTTAATGATCACACCGGTGCTCATGCCCAGAGCGTGATAGAGCTGTCCCATCCAGCCACCGTGAAGCTGAGCCAGATAGTCGTTGACAGTGACCATGTGGACACCCCGACCGGTCAGAGCATTCAGATAGACCGGGGCGGTAGCGACTAGCGTCTTACCTTCGCCAGTCTTCATCTCGGCGACATTGCCCTCATGTAGGACGATGCCACCCATCAGCTGGACATCAAAATGGCGCTGACCGAGCGTCCGACTGGCCATCTCTCGCACTAGGGCGAAAGCATCGGGCAAGAGTATATCCAAGGCGTCTTTGCGGCGCTGGTGGGCTTTGCGCTCTCTGATAGCATCAATGGCGTTGAAATCATCAATAGTGGCTGAGCCGACTCGAGCGTACTTTTCTCGATCGGCCGGGCTCATCTTATTGACCAGCTGACGGTCGGAGACCAGACCTTTCTCTAGCTGCTTGTCGCTGACCTCGGCGGTGGCCGCCTCGGTTGCCTTCCCCGCTCTCTCCGCCTCGGCTGAAGCCTTTTTGGTCAATTTAGCAAGCTGCTTCTTCAGCACGCTAGTTTGTTTACTGAGCTGTTGGTCGCTCATCCGAGCGTATTTATCGCCTAGGGCATTGATCTCGGCGACCCGCTTCTCCAGGCGGTGGACGATCTTCTTCTGGGGATCGCCAAAGATTCTGCCTAATACCTTATCCTTTGTCGACATAATCGTAGTACTATTCCTCACTTATCTGTAATCAACTGGGGATATTATAGCAGAGGTCGGGGTCAGTTGCCACGGTATTTGCACATATCAGAATATTATGTCGTTATAGTTGACCTAATTCACTAGTAGTGATATGATACAAGCTACCATGAGTAGTAGTGAGAGCGCCCCTCGGAGCGAACATACCAGCCCTAGTATGCCGGTCAATCCGAGCGTTAAGAAAAACAAACATTATCATGGCGGTGCGTTACACAATGCAGTGAGTATGAGTCGTCGAACCGCCATCAGGGTGGGTATCGGCACCATTGTGGCGCTGGCGGCTAAATTTGCCTATGATAATGCCTCGGATACAATTACCGGCTGGCAAATGGATCAGAAAGATCGCTTGCCGTCATACCATGCCAGCGATCAGGAGATGACCCTGAAGGTTCAGGAAGATGGCGAATGTGAGAACTGGTACACCAAGCTGTATCTGCCAATGGGCAAGAAGTATGCTATCAGCCCCGAGTATGTCTGGGAGGCAACTAACAAGGTCAACGGTATCAATAAGGCCGACCGTAACTTCTGGTATAATCACCCCGGCGACAAAAGGATTGTGCCGGAGTTTGATAAGAAGCCGTTTGACGATAGCATCGTGCTGGATACCACTCCCCGAGAGATGACCGAAGAGGAAAAACAAAAGGAAAAAGCAGAGCGAGAAGGCTTTCAACTCCCTGACATTTTGCCACATAACACATAACTAGCCGATAGATCTAGTGCTCGGCGATGAAGTCGGTGACCTGCTTCATCTCTTGACGGCTGATGCCTTTATAACTATCCGGGTTGATGACCAGCATATCGACGCCAAACTCGCCTACCATTTGGCGTAGTTGGTCGACTCGGTTTGGCTGATGGCGAATCTCCGGTGCGTCGTCCATCCAGACCACGCCACGACTGGGCGCTTTGGTCCGGTCGGTCAATCGCTTGGTTAAGGCAACGGCGATAGCGCCCAGGCGATCGCCACCGACGATGCCGCTATCGGAGTTTTGGTCAAAGAATGCCTCAGTGTCGACGTCGTCATGGTTGATGCCGATAGCTTGATCCAGCGCAACCATCCAGCGTTCGTTGCTAGTTAGCCAATGCCAACGAATCGGTTGATGATCGATCATGTCTTTAACCTGATTCAGCATTTCACTCGACCAGACGATGCTGTTATGGTAGCCTCGCTGGTCGATCGGATAAGGCTCATCCCGATTGGTTGGCTTGACCAGCTCCGGATGAACGGCATTCCTGAGCTCAAACGGTGAGATAACTCCGTCGAAATCAGAGTAGATGTCGACGACTCGATGATTTGTATTGTTAAATCGAGATGCCGGCTGCTTCATTTTAATCCCCCTCCTCATAAATTTATCTTAGTAGAAATATATCATATCCGGAATATGCCCTCGTAGACGTATCTACGAGGGCGACCCTCCTATCTCTTGAGGCTATGCTATATAAATGGCGAAAATACAGTTACACCATCGGTGCATTCGACCGAACGGCGAAACTGTACTCCCGGCAGGCGGTTAGAATCGTCAATGAACCTAAGGAGCGCCTGAAAGTCATCACGGCTAAGCCCCGTGGTGGGGTTGGTCGTGATCTTTAGCAGGCGGATCCGGGTACGCTCAACCAACCTTGTTAACTTCTTCCAACAACGATCGTTGGAGCCGAAGTCGTCATCTAGCCAGATGATATCTCTGGCGTGCTTCCGACGAGCATTGTGCTTGATCGCCCTCTTGATAACGTAAGGTTTGTCGGCCATACTGACCATTGATTTAACACCAGCTTGCTGGCTGCTTAGTCCAAGCTGTGGATTGATCTCGTCAAACCACATCCATTCTGACGACAACCAGTACCATTTAATCCGACGCCCCTTGATGAGCTCGTTTATTTGACCAAGCAATTCGCTTGACCAGAAAAACTCACTACTTGCCAGACCGTGTCGGTCTATCGCATAGTAGCGGTCGTCATTGTACCTCACCTCCTCAATATTGCTCAGCTCAACGAATTTGGAGCTATTGATGATCGTTCCTTCGGGGTTAATTACCCCGTTGAAGCCAGCGAACACTTCTACCGGCTTCCTGCTCGCTTGCCGATTTGTCTTGATCGTGGTTGAAGTTTCGCTTAGTGGTGTCATGCGACATCACTTCCCTTCTGCATACTTGCAAGAGATGGACAGGATCGGCCAAATAATTTTGACCGCCAGTCATTATAAAACACCGCCGGCGATAAATGCAAGCTGACGGGCTTATCCTAAATAATGAGTATTATCCGGATAAAGATGATCAAGTAGCTGGCGTAATTCGTCAGCAGTTATCTCCATCGACATACATTCCGAGCCAAAGGCGAGGATTAGCTTACTATGTTGATAAATAACTGGATCAACGACGATAGCACTGATCAGGCCGTCGGGTAAACCAAACGGCGTCATGCAACCCGGTTGCATCTTGGTTAGCTCAATCATCTCGTCGCCAGTGACTAGTTTTATTTTCTCGCCTAGAATCTGACGTAGTGCCTTCTGATCCATTCGTCGGTCGGAAGTGGTCATGAAGAGGTAGTGCTTGCCGGACTTACCCTTCAGAAACATTGACTTAGTCTCGGTGCCGGTTAGACCTAACTCCCGGTCAACTTTCTCGGCCGTCTCAAAATTAAGGATGGGTTCGTGCTGGACGATCCTAGGGTGTAAGCCTAGCTGATCAATCGTTGCTTGGCATTTTTGGTTATTGTCGTTCATTAGTTTGGCCCCCTCGTGGTTAAGTAATTGATGCCCGGTAAATTTGGCTAATTGCCTGAGCCAAGGTGGCGTCAAACTGAGTGTCACTCTGCTGATCACGCAAGTTCTGCAGCAAGGCTCGAGAGAAGCTGGCGGGCATGTTGTGATTTAGCATCAGCTTGATGCAAGCTTCATTGACATTGTAGCCACCGGACAGGGCAACGACTCGAACCACCGAGTCGAAGCGGTATAGATCGGCATAAAAGTTGGCTTGACTGGGGATGGTCAGCTTGAATATTACCGGTGCTTTCCCCCACTGCTCCAGCTGAGCGGTGATTTCACCTAGGAGCAACTGCTCGCACCGGTCTTTATCCGGAGCATTGATGCTGACCTCCGGCTCAATGATCGGTATCAGCCCGGTTTGACTGATCTGTTTAGCCAGTCGAAACTGCTGATCGACGATCGCTTTGATGCCGGTTGGATTGGCCATGTGGATGAGTGAGCGCATCTTCGTGCCTAAGATGGGGTGTCGCTTGGCTTCGTCGAGGCGATGAGCCAGCTCGGGGATTGGTTTCATCAGCTGAACACCGTCTGACTGCATAGCCAGTCCATCGTCTACCTTTAGGAAAGGCACGATATGCTTCTCTTGCCATAGATACTCGGCGGTATATCTACTGCCTATCCGAGAGTTCATCGTTCGTTCGAAGAGGATGGCGCCGATGATGTATTGGTTGGTGAAGGCGGGGCTGGTGATGACTCTGGTACGCATCCGGTGAATGAGCCGGAACATCTCGGCCTCGCCGGTGTAGTTAATGGCGCTGATGCCGTAATTCGCCAGTGCCTTGGGTGTGCTGCCGCCACTTTGATCAAGGGCAGCGATGAAGCCTTGACCGTGCTTCATCTGCTCAAGCATTTCGTTAAATGTGTTTGATTCCATAAGCTTATTATGAGGGTAATTTAACGACGGCGCAAGGTGCGCTTGATCACCGCCATGATGCCACCGCTATTGACGCCGTCTTTGCGACGCTCGGTCTTATACTTGCGGATTTGCCCCTGCAACTTACGCTCGACGATATCAATGGCTGCTGCTACGCTGGTGGCTGTCTCGCTGGCGACTAGAGTCTTGTCGGGTAGAGTCAGGACGACGTCACACTGGTATTTATCGTCACCCGGCTGAGTAAGTAGGCTGATCTTAGCGCTGACGAAAGCCGAGCGACGGCTATGCATCGGCATGTGATTGACCAGCTTGCGACATTTGCGGTCGATATAATCTTGCTCTTGGTCAGACAGCTTGTAGTTAGTGCCTGAGATCTCTATGCTTAGGGTTTTACTGCTCATAACTCCCTCCTTTAATAGTGGTTATATTTTACCATTGATAGCTATAATTCGCCACGATCAGCCAGGTAGGGACGCAGAGCCGCCGGCACGGTCAGCTTGCCGCCATCGTGAGCGTAATTCTCGATGATAGCGACTAGAGTACGAGCTAAGCTGATGCAAGTGCCGTTAAGGGTGTGGACGCTCTCAATGGTGCCATCCTGGCGGCGTACTCGGGTACTGACGGTATTAGCCTGGAAATCCGTGCAGTTGGAGCAGCTGGTCAGCTCGCGGTAGGTCCCGTCGTGTGGACTCCAGAACTCGATGTCGTACTTCTTGGCGGCCGGGGCGCCCAGGTCGCCGGCGGCGATATTGATAACCCGATAAGGGATGCCAAGCTCTTGCCAGATTTCCTCCTCAACGCCGAGGATCTGTTGGTGGATCTGTCGGCTCTGCTCGGGTAAGCAAAAGGCGTACATCTCCAGCTTGTTAAACTGATGGACTCGGAATAGCCCACGGGTGTGCTTGCCGGCCGCCCCTGCTTCCTTGCGATAACAAGGTGAATAGCCGGCGTATAGCAGGGGTAGATCCTTTTCGTCCAGTATTTCATCCATGTGATAGCCGGTAATTGACATCTCGGCGGTGGCGATCAACCCGAGGTCTTCTCGCTCAATGAAATACTCGTCACTCTGGTCGCTGGTCCGAGGAGCGAAGCCGGTCCCGGCGAAGACTCGCCCTTTGACCATGTGTGGCACTGTCATATAGGTAAAGCCTTTGGCGATGACCTTGGCGAGACCGTACTGCACCAAGGCATTCTCAAGCAGAGCCAGCTCGTTCTTCAGGTAATAGAACTTAGCCCCCGCTACCTTGGCACCTCGCTCGAAATCTACCCAACCTCGGTCGGCGGCGTAGTCAAGGTGGTCAACTCCACTCGGCTTCGGCTCACCCCACTCACGTACGGTGACGCTATCCTCCTCTCCCCCCAGGGGGACGTCATCAAAGATGATATTGGGCAAACGATCAATGCCGGCAGTCAGCTTGGCGGTGAGAGCTTTGTGACGCTCTTCCAGCTCGGCCAGCTGCGCCTTGAGTTCCTTGCCCTGCTTGATCAGCTCGGGAGTCGGCCTACCATTTTTCATCTGGGCAGCGATGCTATTGCGCTGAGCTCTCAGATCATCAATCTGTTTACCCAGCTCCCTGCTCTCTCGGTCAAGGCGTAGGGTCTCGGTGACGTCGACTTGGTAGCCTTTGGCGTCGGCGGAGCGCTGGACTAGCTCGGCGTGATCACGGATGTATTTGATGGTTAACATAGTCTTATTCTAACATGAGGTGAGTGCTATCAACCTAGGACTAAATTCACTCGCCACTACAGCCATCATTCTTCGCTCTGTTATCATTTCCTTCAGACCCGCCTGGCTGGCTCGTGACACAGCTCTGGCTTCAAGCGTGCACAGTCTTCAGGAAATGACGATGCAGATGAAGGACAAAAGACACCCTTAGCATGACAAAAGGTAATGTACGTAAGAGCAGGGCGATATGGTTGACGAAGGCTGTTGATATAACAGCTGGATAGCAATTGCCAGTGGTGGTTGTACGTCGCCAGGTCTGAGGAGACCATACGCCCTGCTCTGAGCTACAAGACTTAATATTTATACGTCTGTAATTTCCCAAGCCTCATTTCTTAATCCAACTTCAGTCGAAGGTGGATACTCCTGGTGCGAGTAGTACAGTGTGGTTGACGAAGGCTGTTGATATATCAGTAAGCTATCCAGTGCACGTGGTAGTTTATACGGTGCCAAGCCTGAGGAGATCACCTGTACTACTCGTACAAGTCTGAACCATACATGGAGGGAAATTACAGATTTTGCTCTGAGCTCAAACTTGTGCCGAGGAGTCCGGCTAGCGACCCTTGCAGCTTATCTAGCGTTATAGGATCGCTGGGGATAGTGATATTGGGTCGCTTGTCCAGCCGCTCAACAGTCAGATCAAGCTGATAGTTGGCAGTGGTGTTCTTCTGCTTATCAAACAGCTTAGTCTTGATATTATATTTAGTGATCTGGTGCTTACCGATTAGTGAACCCTTAACCCATAGCTTGGCACTAAAGCCACTTTGCTTGATTGATTGTTTGGCGCTATTAATTGCCTTATCGCTACTGACCTTCTCAATCTCATTCGTCGATGCTCCGCCGCCACACTTAGCGCCCGCTGGTCCGTCGATACACTTTTTAGCCGATTCCCCGTCGGAAGACTTACTGTCTGTCTGTGCTTCACCGAGACACTTATGTAGGTCTTTATATGCAGCCGTATCCTCCAGTCTCTTGGCAACCTTCGCCCAGGCATCAGCATTCAGTGTCACCTGGTAGATAGTGCTACCACCCTCGGTGCCGGCGTTTCTGATATTGAGGAACTTGCTCTCCATGATAATCTTGATCATCTCCAGCTTAGCCTCACGCTTACTGAGACTAGACGTGAGCTTGCTGGAGCATTGAACGGATCGGTCAACTGAGATATTATCAAGCTTACTCAGATCCAGCTCAATCCACCGATCAACCAGGACATCCGCTATGGTCTTGATCAGACCTTGGAGCTGGCCGGACTGATCACTTGATACATTAACCTTGACATCAGGGCTATCTTCGCTGATGCTTTGCTCGGAAGGCTGACTAGCCAGGTTCATATTGCCGGAGATGGCTTGGAAGTAACTATGGACGAGGGTGTTGTCAAACTTGACGTAGAGCTTGCCTTGGTTGGCGGCTAGACCAACTTCGCCCAGCTTCATGGTTTTACCCTTACCGGTGATGTTAATATTCGCCGTACCGCTACCCTGTTTTTTCTGCCCCAGCCAACCGGCTTCACCTTGTAGCTTGATGCTGCTCCAATCGAGCTCGCCGGACGCAGTACTTGGCTGAGATGGCTTGACTTCTACTGCGTATTTGACGGCACGATCAGACTGATCTGCATCAGCTTCCAGTGCCTCCCTGACGATCCGATCCGGGTTAGTCAAATGAAGAAAAGCTAAAGTCCCGCCGACTATCAGGATGAGAGCCAGGCTGATGGCGATGATAATCTTGACGGGCAATTTCTTAGATCGGCCGGTCGAGGGCTGAGCCGTCTGACCGAAGGGTGACGGCGCTGAACTGCTTGCCTCTTTGGTCGTGTTATCTGATGATGTGAGTTGGCTGATCTGATCTTTCCGGTGGGCTAAGTCACCGGCCGACGCCGAGACGGCGCCCTGATCCTGCTTATCGTTATCCATGGTTTTAGTATAACATGAGTCTTCTCGTGTAGCATTCCTGTCCGGCACCTAGATGACGTTGGTGGCAATTTTTGGTGGGCAACCCCTCGCAATATCTAGGCGAGAACGAATAACGAGGGTTTGACGGCAGAAACCGGGGCTATTTGAGCCGGGCGGCTTGATTTACCCGCTTCTCGGCTTGCTCCAGTGTCATTGATTTGGTCGGAGTGACGATTTCAGGCTTCTTCTCCAGCGGTTTAATGGTTAGATTGATTGCCCCCAACCCCTTATTGCCCGGCAACCTAAACGGTTTTGTGGTGATGTTATACTCGGTGACCTGATATTTTAATAGCGACGATTTCTTAATGCGCAGTTTGATGGTGGGGTCGCTCCAGCTAAGGAGCTTCTTCATATCCTTTCCCTGCGTACACTCATGAAGACCTCGGAGTGAATCAAGCTTAGCTAGCTGTTTGGCGACATCGGCCCAGGCATCGGGATTAAGCTTGATCTGATAAGTGGTGATGCCTTTATCCTCTGTCCCAACTACCTTGATATCTAGGAGCTTACTCTCCATAATAATCTTGATCAGCTTTGAGTCGGTCTCGGGCTGAATCAGGTCGGCTATGAGTCTGCCGGTACATTTGTCGTCAAACTTAAGCTTGTCCGAATCGAGCTTGATCCATTGATTGGGTATGACATCAATTACGGCCAGCAACTTCTTGCGGAGCCGAATAATATTGGCTAAGGCTCTTGCCTTGATATCAGAATCGGCACTACCGAACCTCTCCTTTATCCGGTCGTCCTGCATGACAAAGCCTTTGGTCAATCGGAAGTAGTTTTCAAGTAAGTTGTCGCCCGCTTTGACGTAGATTTCATTCCGATCATTGCTGACCAGGTCAACCTTACCTAGTTTTGTCGCTATATCGACGCCTTGCAGTCCACTGATCTGACGTGCCTGTCCGAGGGGAGTTGGTTCTTTGCCGTCAAGCCTGGCGTCATCTTCGTAGATTATGATAATGTCGGTTGTGCCGCCGCCTTGCTTCTTTTGCCCGGATCGGCTGATCTCGCCCTCTAATATGGCGCTGTGTACATGCACTATAGTGTTATATGCGGTCACGAAGTCATTCTGGTATTTTTCGCTACTCGGCTTGGGATTGATTGTTGCACGATACTTGAGGACTCGGTCAGTCTGTGCGACGCTATCCTCGAGGGCTTTTCTGACGATTCGGCGAGGGTTGTTCAAGTAAAGCCAGGCTACCATGCCACTGACCACTAGAACCAGAATTAGGCTGATAGCGATGATAATTTTACGGGGCGATTTCTTAGGCTTAGTCGTCGACGATGAGGCGAATGGCGATGAGACCGGGTTGGCTACATCAGCTGTCTCGCCTGACTGAAAGGGCTGAGGCTGATAGCCCAGATCATTACTGTCGATGTTATCGGATTGACCGGGCGACGCTAGGATTGCCTCCTGATCCTGCTTATCGTTATCCATGACCTTAGTATAACATGCCCCCTTGGACACAGAGTTGTCCAATTAGAGAAAAGAAGCTAAAATAGATGATGTTAAATCATTGCGGTAG
>ERZ773005.769-NODE-769-length-20973-cov-68.492160_pt1 | contig 20973 bp, 22 predicted proteins | sample MGYA00580666_ERZ773005 | MGnify/ENA primary metagenome ERZ773005 (study PRJEB29015, sample SAMEA2737999) | human oral metagenome | biome: human oral; feature: human-associated habitat; material: dental | place: China | collected 2061 ...
GCAGCAGCATGGCGACGTCGGTGCCCTGGGCGCCGTCGTAGGTGTGGAACTCATCCAGGACGAGGTAGGTGAGGGAGGCCGCCGAGGCCCGCCACAGCTCGCGGTCCTCGGGGCGCAGGAGGAGCTGGTCGAGCATCTTGTAGTTGGTGAGGAGGATGTCGGGCGGGCGCTCGCGGATGATGCGGCGGTCGGTGATGAGGGAGTCGGCGGTGACACGTGTGCTGGCGGCGGCACGTGTGCCGGTGTTGGAGTCGCCCGTGTGGAGGGCGGCGGTGACGCCGGCGAGGGCGGGGTCCGTGGTCAGGAGGCGGGCGAGGCGCCCGGCCTGGTCGGTGGCCAGGGCGTTCATGGGATAGAGGATGAGGGCCTTGAGGCCGGTGACACCGGCGGCGCGCTCGCGCAGGACGTGGTCGAGGACGGGGTGGAGGAAGGCCTCGGTCTTGCCGGAGCCGGTACCTGTGGTGACGATTGTGGGCTGGGGGCGGTGGCCGTCTTTGGTGGTCAGGCGCCGGTAGGAGTCCTCCTGGTGCCGGTAGGGGGTGAGCCCCGGGTCCTAGTCGAGGGCGTCGGAGCGGGCGGGCGCGGGCAGGTAGGGCAGGCGCAGGCGGACGTAGGGCCCGATGAAGACTCCCTGCTCGGGGTCCTGAAGGAAGTCGGCGAGGGCGCGGCGGGGCTCCGCATCCGTCAGCGCGAAGGTCGTCGACAGGTAGTCGACGATCGAGCGGCGGATGCGCTCGGCCTGGAGAGAGGGGAGCAGGAGGGTCATGGTTGGGGCGTGGTGGTGGGCAGTGCCGGGAGGATGTCCCAGGGCCGAGGCTAGCCCAGGGGTACGACGGCGGAGACGGGCGCGCGGAGCGGGTGTACATCTTCGCGCTTTTCATTAACACTGTGCGTTATGGCTGAGATGACCGTTACCGACGCGCGCAGTCGGCTCGCCGACGTCATTGACGATGCTCGTGTGCGTCATGATCCTGTCTTCCTGACCCGTCGGGGCCGCCGCGTGGCTGCGCTGATCGATGCGGAGGACCTCGAACGCCTGGCCGAGGCGGCGGAGGACCTGGCGGACATCGAGGCGGCCCAGGCCGCCCGCGCGGAAGCCTCCGAGCACGGCACCGTCCCCTGGGACGAGGTCAAGGCGGAGCTCGGGCTTGCATGACTTACCAGATTGAGCTCAGCCCGACGGCTGTGCGCCAGCTGCGCAAGCTGGACGGCCGGGCACGACGGCGGATCCAGGCAGTGGTTGAGCTGCTCGCCCAGGACCCTCGTCCGACCGGCGCGAAGAAGCTTGTCAGTGGACGTGACGAGTGGCGAGTGCGTACCGGTGACTACCGCATCGTCTACGAGATCGACGACGGCGTGCTGCTGGTTCTTGTCCTCGCCGTCGGCCACCGCCGCGAGATCTACCGGCGAAGGTGACGACGTCCGCTCGTCTGCGCAGATGACGGATGTGCCAGGTTTTCCGTCCGACGATTTGCGTCGTCGTCGAGCCGGACCGGCACGACGACGGGCCCCTCGCCCACTGGCGGGCGGCCACGGCGCGGCCTGGGCGGCTGTGACAGGTCATAGCCGGCCTCGGCCTCGCCAGCCCATGCCCGAATCTGCTCGTCGCTCACGGCCTTGCCGCGCAGGAGATGCTCGCTCACGTGAATAGTGTTGACGAATCACTGGATCGGGATGGTGCTCTGGTGCACCTGGGTCAGGGGTAGGCCCTCGGGTCGAGGCTGGCGGTGAAGCGGTCTCTGGTCATGGACGTGGTCCCCAGTCACCTCTGGGCGCCGATGTTGCCTCGCGTGCGGCGATCGGAAGGGTCCTACCACTTGGCGGTCTCGATCTTCGTGCTGGTGGCGCGGGCGGCGCTGTCGAGCGCGGGGGCCAGGTCGGTGTCCCGGGAGGCGAGGACGACGACGTCGTAGAGGCCCGAGCGGGCCAGGCCGATCAGCGCGAGGGCGTATAGGACGTCGACGCCCTTCTCCCTGCGGGAGGCGCGCACCGGTACTGGGCGGCCGTCGAGGTAGGAACAGGGACGCTCCTGTGAGGTGGACGTTCTGGTAGTCCGATGGCGACCGCCATCGTAAGGGTCACGGACGCCTTCAGAAAAGTTAGACCCCGCCAGTCCCGGAGGACGGCGGGGAGTTGTGGCTTAAGAGTAGGTAGGCACGGTCGGCGCAGATAAGAGTGACGTGCGCCATTGCAAAGGGTGTTTCGCGTTTGCTGGTCCCGTACTCGGCGTGGTGAGGGCTTAACGTCGTTCGGTGGCGTTCGCGGCGGTCTGGGTGTCACCGAGCGCTGGATGTGCGGACTGGTCTTCCGCCGCGAGTCGCCACTTCTGTGCCGTTGCTGCGCGCGCGAAGTCCGGAGTGCCGCAGGTGGCGAAGGAGCGGCGGGCAGCTGCTACGGCGGCATCTACCTCGGCGGGCCCGGCCAGGGCGACGCAGTCGGTGACCTGCTCGGTGGCGGGGTTGGTCAGCTCATTGGTGGCACCGCTCCAGTCGGTCAGCCAGGCGCCGTCGATGTAGGAGGTCAGTAGCTCGGTCATTGTTCTTCTTTCTGGTTGTGAATCTTGGTGAGGGGCTTGCAAACCTGTTTTTAGGTAGCAAGAACCCGGACACCATCATGCTGAGGGTGAGGAAGCTGCAATACCTGGGGTGTTGTGGAGTGTGTTGGGTCCACCCCGGCGGTTACTGTTGCAGGATCAGACGCGCCGACTCTTTGCCCGGTAGGCGGCTGGGGTTGTGCCCGTCCAGAGGGTGAAGGCTCGTACGAAGCTGTTTGCTTCGAGATAACCCAGCATGAAGGCAATGGAATCCGTGCTCATATCCCCGCTTGAGAGGTACTGCTTGGCCAGAAGCAGGCGCACATGGCCCAGCTGCTTACGGAAGGTGGTGCCTTCGTCGGAGAGCCGCCGTTGCAGGGTGCGGGCGCTGGTAGCCAGCTTGCGAGCAACGTCCTCGATGTTGCTCTCCCCTGCCGGGAGGAGTTCTACCAGGGCAGCGCGTACCCGGGCCGAGGTCGTGTCATCCACGTCCAGCTCGGACAACCGGCGCGAGAGCTCCGGCTCGAAGTAGGACCACATGCCCTCATTGTGGGAGATGAAGGGGATCTCCAGATCGGATAGGGCAAAGGTGATGGCATTTATGCCGTTCACAACCACCGGCGCGCTCGTCAGCTTTTCCAGGCTGGAGCTGACCGGATGGGCACTTTCAACCCGAAGGGGCTTAATGTGCTGCTTGGTTGCTGAACAGAGCACGTGCAGAATGAAAGCGAATTCGCCTTCTGCCACGAAGGCCGGAAGCTGACTGCCAGCATCCTCCCCCTCGAGATACAGGGTGCTTTCCGGGCCCATGGTTTCGAGGCGGTAACGTACCGGACCGATGAGGGGCTTGTACTGGGCCAGCCGCTCAATGCATCGAAGACCATCGCGAGCACAGAAGGCCGCGAAGATGGGTGGATTGAACTGTTCGATACCGTCGGCGGTTGCCAGGCTGACCGCCAGGTCGTCGGATGGGGCCAGCTCCCCGATAGCCTGCATCAGGGCCAGGTAATCAGCGCCTGAGGCGGCCGGGGTGGGCCGGGTGAAGAGGTCCTCCGCCAGCCCCGCCTTGCGCAGTACCTCGCCGGTATCGAGACCGACGGCGGCAAGGAGTCGCGGGAGCTGGGTATCCAGCAGGTAGCTTTTCACGTGGTCTAGTCCCTGGGCTAACAGTGGCGGATCACTTTCCACTGCCTGCAATCTGCTGGTCGTACACGAAGTCCAGCATCCGCTTACGGGGCATCATGGGCGAAAGGGAAATGAGAGGCTTCTGCCAGGAAACGAGACCTGAAATGATGTTGATCTTTCCGGCGAGCATGCCGTTGTATCCTTCCTGAGCCACCTTGGTGGGGGAAACGGCGTTGGCAAAGAGCTTGGTGTCGTCCAGGCCGCCGGCGGCTGCGAATCCAGTGGTCATAGCGCCGGGCATCAGGCAGGAGACAGTGACGCCGGTGCCCTGAACCTCGCGCCAGAGGGCGTTGGACCAGCTGGTGACGTAGGCCTTGGTGGCGTAGTAGACAGCCTGCAGGGGGCCGGGGGTGGTGGCGGCGGTGGAGGACACGTTGAGCACCTTACCGGAGCCGCGCTTGATCATTTCGAGCAGGAAGAGCTTGAGCAGGCGGGTGGGGGATTCGATGTTGATGGCGATCATGGACATGTCCTGGTCCAGGGTGCGCTCGCGGGCGAAGTCGCCCTGCCCGCCGAAACCGGCATTGTTGATGAAGTAGTCGGGAAGGATGCCGAGCTCTTGGCAGGCGTCGAAGATCTGCTGGGAGGACTCCTCGGTGGAGAGGTCCGCTGCGATGGTGTAGGCCTTGACGCCGTGCTTCTTTTCGACTTGGGCTGCCTGGGCGTCCAGCTTGACCTGGCTGCGGCCCACCAAGATGACGTCGCCGCCGGAGGCCGCGTGAATATTGACGAATTCGGTGCCGAGGCCGCCGTATGAACCGGTGATGAGCACAGTTGCCATGAGAGTTCCTCCTTGCGCGGTGAAGTGATTTCGGTGGAAGCCGTACCGCTTTCGATAGGCTTCCCCGCTGTGTGACTACTACCCTACGCAGGAAGAACGCCAGTGCAACAGCAATCCGCGCCACCATCTATCACAGTGCGCCAACTTCAGGGCAATCTCCGCCTGAGTCTGATAGAGGATGGTTCCCCTGTGGTGCCATCGATGCTTGTTCATGGGGGTGTTTTATCAGTAACTTGTGTTGCTGAGCAGGGTGGCATCTTGCTCTTGAGGGGTTTGGTGTCTAAGCAGGCTCAACCAAGAACAGGCCGCCGTCATGAGTAGTAGCACGAGGATCCCCGTCTGTCGGGAGGCGGCAAAGCCGGCGGGTGACGGCGGCTGACCCGGTTTGACCGGGCTTGTGTGCCGCTGGGACGGGGACAAGGGCCCCGTAGGGACGATGAGCGGTGTCTTATCAGTCCCTCGTACCCGGGAACCTGCACCAGTTCGTCTTGGGTGTGGTGGTGGGACCGAGTCTGGTTGGTACCGGTCGGCCCGTAAGGTGGTGGCGGCCTCCGGGGCGCCTCGTCCGGGCTATGGGTATGTCTGGGCGAGTTTGCGTTTGCAGTGGCTTGCTTGAGCGCCTCAGGGCGCGTTGTCCCAGGAGGAGCCCACGGCTCCGGTGGAGGCGTCGACCCCCTCATCGCTAGACGTTGGGAGTAGGTGACGGACAGGTGACTCTTGAGGCGTGGTCCCGGGTGGTGCGCCAGGTCCGCCGGAGAACGGTCCTGACGGTCCACGGGCTCCCCGGCTCGCCTCTTCCGGGGGTGCCCAGCGCGAGGGCGGTGCTCATCCGGCTGTGCTTTTCTCCCGCCCGATGGTTCGGCGCGAGTAGCAGGCCCCATACGAAGGCGGTACAGCAAGGGTCCAGGCCAGGTGGGCGCGTAGGCGTACGTCCACCGCTCAGCGCTGGTAGGGCCCTTCAGCGGTGAGATCACGGTGCAGCAGGTTCTCGGGTTGCTTAGCGCGGGCCACCGGCGCCGAGTTCTTCCTGAGCGCCCGGCGGTCTCCAGGTCCTGCGCGATCGGAGAACCTGGTTGAACGGCTCCTGCCTGAGAGTGATGGATCCCGGCATCCGGGGCCGCGTCTGAGATCGACCTGTCTGACGGTGGCCTGCTCCTGGTCGCGTGGTAGGTGCTCGGGGTGATCGATGTTCCTGCGCTGGGCGGGACCCGGCGGGATCGGCACGGGCTCCAAAGCGTTCCTTACCCTGGTCGATGTACTGGCCCTCCATCGGGATGGGCGGCCCGAGCTCCGCCGCGACAGGCAAGCCGACGCGGTCCACCTCGTTGGCCCTGCGCCGCTGTCGGTCTCGGTCTCTCCAGAGCCCGAGCTTGCTCGGTGTCGTTCATGGTCACCCCGGGCCTAGCACCGGCGCCCGTCCCGGGCCTGACGAACCCAGCCCCGCAGGGGTCTGACGCTGAACCGAGCTGACTGCTGACCCGCCCGAAGCAGCCTCCGGCCCGCTGTGGGTCCTCCAAGCTGTCCAGGCACATCCGGACTGTGCGTCCCCAACTCATCGGGGGGAGTTCCCAGATGCCGGCACGGTCATCATCCATGCCGTGGCACCAGCCCCCCACACCCGCGGGGATCCACTTAACCTTCTACCCAGAAGGAGCAGTCCCTGGTACAGGGCTGGAGGAGCGCAACGACACCCGTCCTATGGTCCTCAGGCGTCTACTGTGCACGGTGGGTCCCACTCGACCGGAGCGTGCTGCCAGCAGGACGCTCCGGTCGAGTGCTGCGCATGACAGTCACACGCTTCCCCTACGATGGAAGTCGTTAGACGGATGGTAGACGCTCGCGGAGGGAGGGTGCCGATGGCGGGTCAGGGCGCGCACATCACCGCGCTCGTCCGCTCCCACGCTTCCGGGGACGAGGACGCCTTCTACTCGATCGCTCTTCAGGTCGCCGCCCGGGAGGCTCGCCAGGGTCATCATCGCCTCGCTGCCGACATCAAGAAGGCGGTCGACACCTCTCGATCCCGGTCACGGGTGCCGCTCGCCGAGGTCACGGCGCTGCCTCGACCGCAGGGCGACGTCTCCGACCTCGTAGAGATCACCTCGCCCCGGGAACGCCTGCGCGACCTGGTCATCAGTCCCGAGCTTGCCGAGCAGGTCGTCCAGGTCATCCAGGAGCAGCGGCAGAGGGCCGTGCTCCTGGAGCACGGCTTCGTCCCCATGCACCGGCTGCTCCTCGAAGGCCCCCCGGGAACCGGTAAGACGATGACGGCCTCAGTCATCGCCTCCGAACTCTCCTTGCCCATGTACACGGTGCGACTGGATAGCCTCCTCAGTAAGTTCATGGGGGAGACTGCCTCGAAGCTGCGAATCGTGTTCGAGCAGGTCGCCATCCAGCGTGCGGTCTACCTTTTCGACGAGTTCGACGCACTCGGTGGCGACAGGAGCGGCAACGACGTCGGGGAGGCGCGACGCATCCTCAACTCCTTCCTCGTCCTTCTCGACGCCGCCAGCGCCGAGTCCATCGTCATCGCCGCGACGAACCACCGCACGATCCTCGACCGTGCCCTCTTCCGACGCTTCGACGCCGTGCTCACCTACACCCTGCCCAGCAGCGCGCAGGCGCAGTCAGTCATTCGTAAGCGACTGGGGTCCCTGGTCAAGGGCGTGTCTCTGAGCCAGCTCGGAGCGCTTACCGAGGGGCTCAGCCATGCGGACGTCGTCAAGGCCGCGGAGTCCGCCGCCAAGGCCGCGCTCATGCGGGGCGACGCCGTGGTCACACGCTCGGATCTTGAGCTGGCTCTCACCGCACGCCGCTCCGCCAGTCTCACCTGAGGACGCTGATGACCCCCGTTGCCATGGGCCTCGACCACATCCTCGTCCTCGACCGAGTCGAGACGAAGCGACGGCGCGGGAGCAGGGGAGGCAGTCGGGCTATCCGGCGGGTCGACCGGTACTCTCACGGCGCGCGGATCCTTGGCGAGGCCCGCCAGACGGTTGAGACTGCAGAGGCCCAGCGGGCTGCGCAGGACATGGATGAGGTGCTGCGCGCCACAGGCACTTATCTGACTCTGGAGGGAGAAGCCGCCCGGTACTCGCTTGACCTCGACCGCCTCACCTCCCTGACGCGCCATCGGAGGTCTTCCAGGAGGCTCCGGTGGCTTCTCCTGTCGGTTCACCCTGCGACAGACCAGTCCCCGGAACGTGCCACGATCTGGGTCGCGGACGAGTTCAGGAGGGAGTTCCTCGACCTCTTCCGGCGCTACCTGCGCGAGGACGACGCGAGGTCCGGCAAACCGAGGAACAACAACCTCGTTGCCAATATCGCCCGCATTCGAGCTGCCTTCCTCCGGGACCTGTGGACGTCGGAAGGCGAGCCACCTACGGGACCGACCTGGTGGGAACTGTGGCTCGATGCGCGACGGGAACAGCCCGGGCTACTGGAGCGGGTCGTCGCCGGCCTCCATCTGGAGGCGCACCGCCGCAGGACCCAGGTCGGCGACACGGTGATCGTCTACGTCCGGGCGACTTGGAAGGATCTTGAACGGCTCACCGCCACCAGTCTGCCGTTGACCGAGGTGCGGGCGCCATCCTTCGTTGTGGATACGGTTGAGGACCTCAGTGACCACGAGCAGATGGAGTATGCCGACGATTTGGCCGCACGTGTGGTCCCGGCTCCGGCAGACGCTCCGGCAGTGTGCCATCTCGACACCGGGGTGTTCCGCGGGCACTGTCTTCTTGAGGCCTCCCTGGCGAGCGCTGATCAGCACACGATCATCGGCGGCGACGGACATGACTACAACGGTCATGGGACATCCATGGCGGGGCTTGCACTCTATGGCGAATACCTTGACGAACTTCTGACAGGGACGATGGCGGTCCCTCTCAGCCACCGGCTGGAGTCGGTGAGAATCTTGCCGGGAGGTGGACTTCCGACTCCCCGCAGTGCAGACGAAAGAGACTATGCGAGCACGACGATCGAGGCCGTCGCGCTCCCGGAGATCGCTGCCGAGCGCAGGCGAGTCTACTGCATGCCCGTCAGCTCCAAGGCTGATGCCGAGCCCGGTCGTCCGACGCTCTGGTCCGCTACGGTGGATGCCCTCGCCTTCGGTGCTGACGTCGACATCCAGGGCGAGTCGATCAAGGTTCTCACGACGCCCGATGAGGCTGTCCCGAGGCTCGTCGTCGTATCCGCGGCTAATGTCGACCACTATCGTGACGAGCATCTTGAGGAGTCTGACCTGTCGCCCATCGAGGATCCGGGGCAGTCTTGGAACGCCTTGACCGTCGGTGCCTTCACGAATCTGGACCAGGTGCCGTCTGACCCGACCTTCAGGGGATACCGGGCCCTCGCGGCCAAGGGTGAGCTCTCCCCGCACAGTCGTACCTCTCTGCTCTTCGGAGACAGACCGTGGCCCGTCAAACCCGAGATCTGCATGGAAGGAGGCAACGTCCTCACTGATGGCCACGGCGGACTCGAGACTCGGCATCCACTCGTCTCGCTGAGATCGACAGGGATCCGCAACGACGTTTCGTTCACATCAGCCAACGCCACAAGCGCCGCGACAGCACAGGCAGCGCGCCTTGCTGCCCGGGTCATGGCGCGGTACCCCTCCTACTGGCCGGAGACGGTCCGCGCGCTCCTCGTACACGAAGCCCGGTGGACACAGGCCATGCGGCTGCAGCTCGCCGCCTGCGGAGACAAGAAGGGGGAGCGGGCCAGGCTGCTGCGTCGTTACGGCTGGGGCGTACCGGCGGAGGAGGCTGTGCTCTCGTCGTCCCACAACGCCGTCACCATGATCGTGCAGGACAAGTTCCGACCATTCAGCGACAACTTCACCATGCGTGGACTTCGCCTCCACTCGCTCCCTTGGCCGCGTGAGGCGCTCCGTGCTCTTGACTCGTGTGATGTCCGGCTCCGACTCACGCTCTCCTACTTCATCGAGCCGTCGCCCACCCGTCGGGGGTGGCAGGGGAGGTATGCCTACGCCTCTCACGGGCTGCGCTTTGCCCTCCAGGGGCCGACCGAGAGTGCGAACGCGTTCCTCGGCAGGATCGGCGGGGAGGCCCAGGAGGAAGAGAGCGGAGGAAAGTCGAGCTCCGGCGAGTCCGAACGTTGGTTTCTCGGTGCGCAGGCTCGGAGCGTCGGCTCGCTGCACCAGGACGAGTGGATGGGGACGGGAGCTGAGTTGGCCGGCTGTAATCATGTCGCTGTGTATCCGGTCGGGGGGTGGTGGAAGAACAGCCGCAGACAGGACAGGGGTAGTGTCAACATCCGGTACTCACTCCTTCTGTCTCTGGCCACCGGGGAACAAGGAGTCGATCTCTACACGCCGATCGCCACGCAGCTCGGCCTGCCGATCGATACCGTGGTCGAGGTGTGACCGACGGCAACCGTCCGGAACTGGGGCTGTCGGAAGAACGGTGTGTGAAGATCCGGCCTGATCCGAAAGGAGACAGCCGTGGCTGACATGACCGAACTGCTGGATGACGAGATGGTCGATCCCGTGACGGGAGAGACCATCAACCAGAAGGACCTCGCTGAGCGCCTGCTGGCGCAAGCGAAGGAGCAGAGCGTGAGTCCGGTCAGGCCTGGTGGCCTGTTGAACCAGCTCGCGAAGAAGGTTCTCGGCACGGAGAGACCCTGCTGGGGGTGAGTATGCACAAAACGGAACGCGGCCGAGGACCGTACTCACCGGGATCGGCCCTGTGGAGATCGAGGTCCTTCAGGACCGAGACGGGTCGTTCGTACCGGTGATCGTGCAAGCGCAAGCGCTGCCTGGACGGGATCGATCAGATCGGGCTGTTGGTGTCTGCGCGCGGGTTGACGACCAGGGGAGATCTCCGCGCACTTCGGCGACGGGGCAGGCCCCTAGCCCTTGTCGGCAAGGTTGCCGCGCCGTTGGTGGCGGCCTAATTCAGGGCACCCAGGGGCGCGGTCTGGGCGCTGCTGTGCCCGTGGGGCGAGCCCGGTTCGACCGGGCAGGCACATTGTGCAAGAGCCGGCTATCACAGGTGGTTCCGGTCCGGGGCTTGGGTGAGGTCGGGTGGGAGGGGGACGGCCACGGTGACGATGGTCAGGTGGGCCTCGATGGACTGGCGTAGGTGGTGGTAGGCGCCGATGACCGTCTCGGGGTCGGGGTTGGGCAGGCCCCGACGTATCCCTTCCACCCGGCCAGGGTCCGGGCCCGTGTCTCCAGGTCTCGGTTGATGCTCCTGGTGGCGCCGGACAGGTGCGCGAAGCGGTTGCGCTTGACGGGGGTCTTTCCTGCGACGGCTTTCTCGGCCTTGGCGACCTGGGTGTCGATCCCGCGTAGCGTGCGTCGGGCCCTGTCGGCGCTGTAGCGGTAGTAGATGGTCTCGTCACGGCGCTGATCATCCCGGCGTCGGCGACGACCACCACGTCGTCGAGGTTGTAGGCGTTCATGAAGTCGTTGGTCATCGGGATCATGGTGGTGGTCTCGGCCTTGTTGCCCTCGAAGGCCTCGGCCCGTAGAGGGAACCCGGTCTCGTCGGTGAGCAGCCCTACCGTGATCTGCGGCTCCAGGCGTCTTTTCCTCGAGAAGCCCGGCTCGCGCAAGACCGTCGGCCTTGTCGGTCTCGAAGTACAGGGTCGTCACGTCGAACAGGACCAGCGAGGCCCGGTCGATGCGGGCGCGTCCGGCCAGTAGGTGCGACAGGCTCCGGGTGAACTCCTCAGTGGCGTAGCGGGGCAGGCGACGCTTGACCGTGGCCGTAGGACACCGGCATCAGACCTGCCTCGGCCAGGACCCGCAGGGAGTCCTGCTTGCTGGTCGTCGGCTCGATCAGTCTGGCGGTAACGAGCTGTGGAAGACCTCGTCAGCACCATCGAGCCCGTCCAGGCCGCTTACAGCGTCTCCAGGAGCACTCCCATCCGATTGGAGGTGATCGCCGCCACGCGCCCGGCCCCAGTCAGCGCCTGCGGTCCCTTTCCCCCGACATCCGCACCGTCCAGGCCCGGCAGGTCAAGGCTGAGCTGGCCAGCGCTAAGACGCTGCCTGGCGACCTCATTAAGCGCCGCCAGCTCAGCATCGTCATGGGCTGAGCCGATGTGCTCGATGCTGCGAGCCCCTTTGCGGGAGGAGTACACGATCTGCACCGCACGGGCCCCCGACGCCGTCCTGACCGCGCGAATGTACGGACTCATGCCCCCCACGTTAGTGCGCACCCCCACCCACGCAACCCGCACAATCCCAACCACAACCACCCCCCAGCAACCCAACCACCCCACAATGAGCCAAGTCAGGCGCTGCCCCAGCGGCCCTCAGAGCGTTTTCGTAAATTCTGACGAAAAAAATTATGTGAGCATTTCGCTTGCTGCGGCAACGAACTTTGGAAGCCGCTCTCGCTTCAGCCGGGCAAGAAGGTCCGATCTGGACCACGCCGGTCCGCGGCGTCCAGTTCTCCCAATGATCGCTTCAAGTGCGCTCTCGATCTGCCTCGGGTGAAGCCCCAGTAAGTCCAGGAGAAAATAATCCGGCGATTGACTGAACAGTGCTCTCGGAAGAATTTCGTTGGGGAAGTCCTTGAGATTGAAGGTGACAATCACGTCTGCCCGACCCGCCACCGCAGCAGCAATGACGTGAGCGTCTCCAGGGTCTGGCGGCTTGTTGAAGGCTTCTTCTTCGTTCGGCTGTACTTCGACTCTCGCATCCGGTAGTGCGGTGTTCATCTGACTGAGGAGCCGCGTTACGTATGCCCGTGTCTCCTCGCGGTCGCGGCCGCGGCGTGTTCGCAGAGTGACGATCGTCTCGCTCAGTTCATCTTCGATGCAGTTGCTCCATAGAGGCCGATATGCGGGTCCCGTTCCCAGCTCGAGGAGAAGGTCGCGCAGGACACTTGGGACGAGCACGCACGTGTCCAGGAGGGCGGAGAAGGTCATCACTCCGCTCCGTGACGAACGCGTGTGAGCGCGTCACGGACCGCTGCGGGGTCGTCGTCGTAGTCTCCGAAGTGCTGGGAGTCGGCCACCATGTCGGCGAGGGCCTCGCTGGCCCGTCTGCGCTGACGCTGCTGATAGTCGAGGACGTCCGCGAGCAGGACCCTGCGGTGCCGACTGACCTTCTCGAAGGGGATGCGCCCGGACTCGAGCAGACGCACCAGCGTGGGTCGGGAGATCCCGAGCATGTCGGCGGCCTCCTGGGTGGTCAGGGTGAGGTTCTGCGGCGCCACCGTGACGGCGAGCCCGTCGCGCATGGCCATCGCGACCCGCTCGAGGACGTCTGCCATCTGGCGCGACAGGCGGATAGTGCGTCCGTTGACCATCAGGGTCGGGTCCGCACCTTGCGCTCTCAGCCCATCGACGATGTCACCGAAGCGACCGGTGACGTCGTCGGGCAGGTAGGTCTTACTCGCTACGGACATGGCTGGCCCCTCGCTCGCGTCCGGTGTTCGTTTTGTTCGAATTGAGAGTAGCTTCATCGCTTCACGAAGGGCAAGCCCCTGGTCGCGAGAGGCCGCAGACGCCACGGGTGGGCGAGAGTCGGGCGGAGTAATGCCCGAGGTGGGCGTGCCGTGTATCCGGCTCGGGCTGGCGGAGTGCTACGCGCCGGCCCGGCGGGATCCGGCTCGCTGTGCCAGGCGGCGGGGGCGCCTCCGGTGGCATGGTCGCGCCCGAGGCTGGGGCGTCCTCGGAGGATGGCGTCGAGCTCGGCGTCGCTGATGCGGGAGCCGTCACGGGGAGTATCGTGGGCGATGGTTGGAACTCGGCCGCCGGTGACATCCTCGTCGAGCCGGTCGTAGTAAGCCTGCTCGGCCTGGGTGAAGGTGTGGCGGGACTCGGTCATGGGAGTGGTCCTCTCTCCTAGCGACGGTCGGATGGGGTGAGGTGATGGCGGAGATGGACGGCGGAGGGGCAGTATCGTCGCACGGCGACCGGGCCAACGGGATCGACCCAGGTGTCCGACGCACACATGTAGATCGGCTTCCGTATGCTGAGGCCGTGGCTGAGACGAGTGCACTCACGGCCTCCGTGAGAGGACCATCGGCCTGCGCGAGGTGAACGAGTATGTGGGAAGGGTCCTGCGAGGACGAGTCCTGGTACGCACGGATGGTCCGGGAGGGCCGAGTACGCCTCACCCGGAACGGCTGGAGCATGCCCGAGGCGCGGTGGCAGGTCCCCGTGACCCTCGACCTGGAGGAGTTCCTGCTCGGCGAGCGCGATCAGGACCGATGATCTACCCCGGCACGTCGGTTGCGCTCCTCGCTGTGCTCCGACAGCCGGGAGCAAGCTGTGCTGAGCCACGATCCGCGCCTCGCCGACGCCCTTGGTGCGCGCGGGCTCAGCGCCATCGACCCGCTCGGCTGAGCGGGATCGCGCGGTCATGGCGTGCGGCCAGGTTGTCGGCGACTCCCCGGGCATCATCGACGAGATCGATGATGGGGTGTCGATGGCCCTGGTTCCTCCCCACGGACAGCCGTAGCTGACGGCCGCTGGAGAGCGTTCCGTGAACGCGGATGGCGTGAGCGAGTTCCCACTGTTGCGTCGTCGGACCGCCCCTCGCTCAACTACAGGCAGGAATGTCCGCGTTCGTTCTGGGGTTCTTGGTTCTACCATGAACTTCATGGAGCCCATCGAGACCCTCTCCCAGGTCCTCGCGATCACCCGAGTCAAGAAGCGCGGTCTGTCCCAGGCTGAGCGTGTTCAGGCTCTGCTGGACAGCGGCGACCCCTATCAGGTCCTGTCCGGCCTGACCGGCCCGGCCCTGCTTGACGACCCGCTCCTGGTCCAGGCACGCCAGGACATCAACGACTGGGTCTCCCGGGGTATGGGCATCGTCACCGTGCTGTCCGACCAGTACCCCGTGCGCCTGCGTGACGTCCGCGAGGCCCCCGCCCTCGTCTACTATCAGGGAGCTCTGGACCCGGTCGATCAGGGCGTGTGCGTGGTTGGCTCGCGTGCCGCCGCCGCCGACGCCCTCAGTGTTGCCGCCTACGTCTCCACGGCACTTGTCCACGAGGGCCTGACCGTCGTCTCGGGCCTGGCGGTCGGCATCGACGCCGCAGCCCATGCCGCCGCACTTGATGCTGGCGGGCGCACTGTGGCGGTTATGGGCACCGGCCTGGAGCGCACCTACCCGGCTGCTAACAAGAGCCTCCGAGAGCGCGTCGTTGCCAGCGGCGGGCTGGTCATGACCCAGTTCGAGCCCGGCGCTACGGTCAGGCCTGCGAGCTTCCCCATGCGCAACGCCGTCATGAGAGGCTACGGCATCACCACCTTCGTCGTGGCCGCCACCGAGCACTCGGGCACCCGCACCCAGGCGGCGAACGCCGTCAGGCACGGACGAGGCGTCATTCTCGCGCGTCGTGTCGTTGAATCCACATCCTGGGGTCAGGAGCTCGCGCGTACGGGCCAGGCCCTTGTAGCGGACTCAACCAGTGACGTCCTGGACCAGGTGCGCGCCCTTCAGGCCGAGCGTGCCCAGGCGGAGGAGCTGCTGCGCGAGCTCGTCGCATGACTGATCGGCTGCCCGGCTACTACCGGGCGACCGTCGTCCCCGAGCAGTTGCGTTTCAGGCAGTGCGCCCTGTGTCGCACGCCGGTCGACGAGGGGTACCACTTCTGCTTCAGGTGCAACGGGCAGACCTCGGCCCATCCGGACCTGGCGGGGTTCGTCGCCTACGCCGTCAGAGGCAGTCAGCCCGGCGCTGAGATGTACCGCTACAAGAATCAACCTCCCTCCCGCCAGGCTCTCGGCAACGTCCTGCTGCTCCTGGGGCGCGGCCTGTCCCACATGGGCTGCGCAGGGCACCTGGTTGGGCAGCCGGTCGGTGCGGTCGCCGTCGTGCCCAGCCGCAGCCACTACCAGGCCGGTGCACCGAGCATGCTCCAGCGCCTGTGTGTCCGGGAGCTGTCTGACGGCATGCCGCTGGTGGACATCCGCTCCGCACCGGGCTCCACGTCGGACCGGCGCGTGCATCGCGATGCCTTCGACGTCATCACCCCACCTGAGGCGTCGCACGTCATGCTCATTGACGATACCTGGGTCAGCGCGCCACCACCCTGTCAGCCGCCGCGCTGCGAGCGTCCGGCGCTCACCACGTCTCCGTGCTCGTGCTCGCCCGCTGGCTCGACCCCACCTACGGACCCACGAGGGAGTTCCTCACCTTCATGCAACAACACGCATGGCACAACCCCCAGGACGTGTGCCCATTCACGCTTGATGGAATCTGTCCTCGGAAGACCTGAAACTGTGGACTCCCAAGAGACCTGGAGGGTTATTCATGGGGGTGTCGGGGGTGTTTGACACGCGGGGTCGTGGGTAGGTAGTGGGGCGGCCTGCTCTTGAGACAATTCAGGTGTTGAAGTCCAAACACCTCAAGAAGCAGGCCGTCACCATGAGTGCCTAGCACGGGGCTGTCCGGCTCCCAGGTCCTGGACGTGTGCGAGCAGGTCGTCGCCCTGGCCGCCGGCCACCCGCCTGCGGCCGGGTCACGAGCCCTGGGCCTCTACCAGTACGTCAAGCTCGTGCTGCTCGCCCTGCGCCACAACCTGACCCAGGAGCTCCTGGCCGAGCTGCTCGACGTCTCCCAGCCCACCGTCTCACGGGTCATCAGCACCTACACACCCCTGCTCGCCCGGGCGCTGGAGGCGAACGTCCCCACCGTCGAGGACCTCGACCCCGCCACCACCCTGGTCATCGACGGCACCGTCCTGGCCTGCTGGGACTGGAGGGACCACCCCGAGCTGTGCTCCGGCGAGTACCGCAGGACCGGCCTCAACGTCCAGGTCGCCTGCACGCTGTCCGGGTCCCTGGCGTGGGTGTCCGACCCCCTGCCCGGAAGCGTCCATGACGCCACCGCCATCAGGGCCTACGGCCTGCTCGACGCGTCCGGCGCCCACCTGCCACCGGGGACCGACCCGCCCCGCCACATCGGCGACAAGGGCTACATCGGGCTGGGCATGATCACCCCCGTCAGGAAGCCGCCCGGCAGGACTCTGCACCAGAGCGACAAGACGCACAACACCTCCATCAACACCATCCGCTACGTCGTCGAGCGCACCATCGCCAACATCAAGACACGGCGCGTCCTACACACCGGCTACAGAAGACCCATACAAACCTTCCCCACCACCATCACAGCCGTCCTCGGAATCATAATCACATACACCCATGAATAACCTTCCTGGTTTTCGTCGAAGCGAAAATTGCCAACTTGTAGGGCTATTGAATCGCGATCATGCTTTCCTAGAGTACTGGGGACGTGGAGGTAGCGCATCTTGAGTGCGGGTTTCGGGACGCCGGTTCATGACGCGTCGGTTGAGTCAACATCTCGTGGCGTCTACTGTGCCGCATCACCGTTCGACCTCTCTAAAGAAGACCGTCCTGTGAACTCGATTAAATCCTTCATCATCAGCGTAGCGTCTGTCATCACTTGTTGAAGGTACTCCTGCGGAGATCGTCCTGACAGTTCGTTATCAAGAAGTTGTTGTCCGCTGGCTCCAGACGCGTGTGCTGCAATACGGGAGCGCATATTCTGAACTTGCCGAAGCAAAGAGATGTCGCGGTCGATGAATTCGTATGAATTCGCCTCAAGGAATCTCCCTAATTTGGCGATCCCCTTATCGTCCTTAACTTTCGGTATTGCTGCGCCTAGTCCCTTCTCGTTGAGGAGGTCAACGAGCACCAGCGCCAAATTGAGCAGTTGGGAACGCAGCTCGGCGTCGGTGTCGTTCACTGGGATTCGCAAACGCTGGATGACGCCTGCGTCCTGACCTGTGGCCTCGCGATACAGCCGCCATCCCCAGTGCTGCTCCCAGACGCGGTTAACTTCCTGGTATGCAGTCTTGAAACGGTGTTCAGGGTTGCTACTCTCAACGAACTGACCTAAAATTGAGCGTCGAATGCCAGTTTCGCTCATATTTTGCATGGGTGGAATGTTGTAAGACAGCCAGTGGGTCCATTCACTTGCCGGGATGTCTCGACCAAGATCCCCAAGGAAGACGGCGACGAATTTCGGATCGCCGTTATCGATGCTAACACGCCATTTACGCGCGCACGACAGACTCCCGTCGCCCACCGAGTACAGTGAAGAATCGTCGTAGTATTTTCGCATTACTTCAGGTTTGAAGAAGACGGGCGTCAAGTAGTGGGGTGCGTCAGGATTGGCTCCGAAGTAGTTCGCCAGGAGATCAGGGTTGCAGGTGAATTTGATCTGAACTCCAGCTTCATCTTCTCCGACGATAAACTCCGGGTAGTCTTCCGATGGGGTTTCGTCCCATGGCCAGATGCCGCAGGTCTCCTGAGGCGGAGCGAGTAGAATCCGTTTAGCGAGTACGCGCGAGAACACCTGATGCTTACCGACGGAGAGTTCGTCGATGTTGCGCGCTAGGCAAGCGCAGATCCCGTTAGAACAATCCTCAATCTCGAGGTGTTCAAAAGTTTTGCTAGGAATAGTGGTTGGCACTGATGTCACGGAGTCGACGAACAGTACTGCGTCCAGTTGACGCGCCGCGAGATATCGTTTCAAGATGGGCGTTCGGACGTCCACCTTCTGCTTGTCGAATCTAATGGCCGGTTCCTTTGATCCATCGTCCTTGACCTGGAAATAATTTCCGGACTTTGGGTCGCGCCACAGTTCCATGAGCAAGCAAAATTCTTCTGAGATTAGGATGGGGTCGGGGACGACGCCATGGAACTCCTGGAAGATGACAAGTGGTTCAAAGTCTGGTGCCGCATCGTTTCTGAAGTACTGGGCATCCTCTTTCGATCCCATGAACCCTGGAACTCCTCGCCCTTTTGTCAGGTCCCACCCCATCCTGCTGAGTATTTGGTTGCGGAGCTGTGGCTGGGACAGAGCAATATAACGGCCGCCACGGTTTCCGCTATCGTCGTCCCAGTTGTCGCAAACAATCGTCCACGGACCGTCGCCATTTGCGAGACTCGACTTGATGAGTTTTTCTTGCTTCAGGAATTTCTCAATTTGGGTAAATTCTTCACTGTCCATTGTTGCTCCTGCCTTGTAGGTGACATGATTGTGTTGCGTCGTTAGTTCGTTTGACGGCTAGATGAGTTGGGGGGTGTTAGCGGAAGGTGCGTATGTGGTACCGTGCGGTGGCAGGTTGATTATTGTGGCGACGCAGTTGAGTCATCGCTAAGTGTGATGCGGTGCTGTCAATGTCATTGGATTGTGGTCTCTAATTTGCCATGAGGGCGGTGTGGATGCGGCGGAAGTCGGATTCGCGGTCGCGGATGCGGAAGGGGAGGGCGTAGGTATAGGAAATGCCGGAGCCGGGGTGGGTGTGAGTCCGCTCCGAGAGTGGCATATCCTCGTTGGAGGTGGGGCGCTGGCGCTTGTCCCAGGCCTGGCGGACCGGAGTCGGCACCTGGCGGCCATTCGCGTCATAGACATAAGCACCCTGACCCCGGCCATGATCATAGTCGTACAGCACCGCGAACTGCGTCCGATAAATCGTGCACAAATCCTCAATCGGCACGCCCAACATGATCGCCACCATCACATCGATCTCCGCCTGGGCGTTCCGACGATCCTCGGCGCGACGAAGCGGCGTGTCACGCGTCCACGTCGGTCCAATCGGTCGCTTGTCATAACGCTCGAGGATGGGAGTGTCGTCGAGGAACCGGTCATCCCAGGACTGTTCCCACAGCTCGACGTAGGCGTCCGTCACGCAGTTGAGGCGGAGTGCTTGCAGCGTCACTCGTGGGCCTAGGAGGTTATCGGTTCGAAGTTGAGGAAGAAGATTGAAATCTGTCCCCCGAATGTCGTTTCGGGCGTGCGAACGGATCTGGAAGTCTGCGAGGAGAGAGGATGCCGTGGCTGCGGTCATGGGAAGAGTTAGACGAGAGGCATTCAGTGCGCACGCAGAGAACACTGGATCGACGTGCGCGGTGCCGGGCGGGATGATGGCGGGGATGAGGGTGCGTTCGCCGGTGTTGGCGGCCATACGGCGCCAGGCGATGCGGTAGTGGTCACGGGCGGAGGCGTCGCCCCAGTGGGTGTAGAGGCGGTCGTAGGTGGCACGGTCGCCGGCCGGTTTGTACTGGGTGACGGGCGTGGCATCGGCGGGCAAGGCCTCGAAGTCGGTGGAGGTCCAGTCCTGGTTGTGCTTCATCGTCGCGTTCGGCGACTTGTACATCGGGGTGGACACATGAAGGTGAGGACCCTGAAGGATCGCGTCCTCCCAGGATGATGGCCCCCATTCTCGAATGAATCGTCCCTTTTGTCTATCGATCGACTCGTCCCAGCCTCGCGAGAACTCAGGTCCGAGACTGCCAATGCGTGGATGTGACGCGAGGGTAGACAGTGTGCGTGCCGCTGCCGAGTTCACGGTGGATACCATTGGAGTAGAGCGCCAGTCGTCTGCTTCAGTTACGGCCTGCCATGTTCGAAGAACTGTCTCGTCAACCTGTTGAATCCGCGCAGCGTGCGGTCGCAGATCCCATGTCCCCGTATGTGGATCCTTGAAGCCAGGTTCCTCTCCAGATCCGTCATGCTGAAGCGATCGAAGCACGGTGTCCGGATGGTAGAGAGACGTTGCATGGACGAAGGAGGGCGCACGCTCGGCCCCGTAGACGTGAACTCTATAGGCGTTGTGATGGTCAATATCGAAGAGCTGGAGCTCGTTGATGAACTGCCAGTGTCGACGCAGATGCCGATAGGCGGCCGCCCGCAGGTCCGGAGTTTTAGCGTCCGTGAAGTGCGTCTCCATATGGATGAGGGAGGAAATGCCTCGTTCACTCTGGTGCTCCCAGACCTGGCACATGAAGGCTCGATAGAAGTCCGGTTGGCCGCTGAGGAGCGGGTAGACGGTTGGGTCGCTCAGGAGCTCAGAGAGCACGATGACCTCGGCGGTGCCGTCGAGAACCGTGCGCAGGACTCCGGGGCGAGCCAGGGTGCGCGGCATACGCTCCTTCTTCACCGCAACGGAGGGCTTGTTGGCGAGTGCCCACCAGGGGTCTCCCTCCGAGAGAAGACCATCCACGTCGGTGCGGGGCCTCACCCACGGCGGGTTCCCCACCTGGAGGTCGAAGCCGCCGCGGGCGAAGACGGTGGCGAAGTCCAGCTCCCTGTGGAAGAAGCCCTGAGCCTCGGCCACCTCCCGCACAACCTTCAGCCACTCGTGCTCGGCGATCACCGACTCCACCCGGTGAGCGCCGGCAAGGCCGAGCTCCACCTCCTCCATGCTGTCCAGCTCAGCCCAGGAGGAGCCCTCGACCAGGGTCCCGTCGGTTCCCCGGGCTTCCTTCGCGGGTCTACCGATCAGACCCTCCAACACCTCCAGCCACTCATCCAGGCTCGGCGGCGCCACGTGAGTGGTCAGCGGCCAGAACCACAGCGCGCACCACGCATCCATGACCAGCCGCAGCCTCCGGTACGCCGAGCTCGGCGCCGCCAGGTAGGCCTCGATCTCCTCGCGGGACACCGTCGAGCCGGCGTCGGCCGGCGTCTCGCGGCCCCACAGGTCGATGCGCCGCGAGGCCTCCGCCTCCGCCACCC
>ERZ773005.772-NODE-772-length-20894-cov-5.959931_pt1 | contig 20894 bp, 13 predicted proteins | sample MGYA00580666_ERZ773005 | MGnify/ENA primary metagenome ERZ773005 (study PRJEB29015, sample SAMEA2737999) | human oral metagenome | biome: human oral; feature: human-associated habitat; material: dental | place: China | collected 2061 ...
TTTTGTCGTTGTACGCCGCGCCTGCGGCAGTTGCGCTCACGCTGTTTTCTTCGCCGGCGACGACACCCGCGAGCGTCGCGCGGAACTTCGCGGCGTCTGCCGCAGTATTGCCGTCGTAGATTTTGCTCTGCGCCATCACGCCGTCGAACGTCAGCGCACGCCGCGTGATCGTGCCCGCGCCCTCTGCGGTCGTGGCGATGGTATAGTTCCCTGCGCCCGTTCCCGTGAGGGCGACGCCCGTGTAGTGGACGGTGTTTGCCCGAGCGACGTTTTTGTCGTTGTACGCCGCGCCTGCGGCAGTTGCGCTCACGCTGTTTTCTTCGCCATTGACGACACCCGTGAGCGCCGCGCGGAACTTCGATGCGTCAGCCGCAGTATTGCCGTCGTAGGTTTTGGTCTGCGCCTCGACCGCGCCGAGCGTCAGCGCACGCGGCGTGATGGCTCCCGCCCCCTGTGCGGTCGTGGCGGCGAGTGTGTAGTTCCCCGCGTCTGTTCCTGTGAGCGCAACGCCTGTGTAGTCGATGCGATTCGCCCGAGCGACGTTCTTATCGTTGTACGCCGCACCTGCGGCGGCGGCTGTGATGTCGTCCCCCGCGACGGCATGGTTCAGTCCCGCGCGGAACTTCGATGCATCTGCGGCCCTCGTGCCGTCGTAGGTCTTGGTCTGCGCCTCGACCGCGCCGAGCGTCAGCGCACGCCGCGTGATCGTGCCCGTCCCCGTGAGGGTGGTCTGCTCGAGCGCATAGTTGCCCGCGCCCGCACCCGTCAGGCGCAGTCCGTCAAAGCGCACGCTTTTGTTCGCGCCTGCGTTCTTATCGGTGTATTTGCCTGTGGCGGAGCTTAGCCCGATGCCTGTCCCTTCCGTGCCGACAAAGCCGGTGAGGGTGTAGTGCGTCCCCTTCGTGAGCGTCTGCGTGACGTTCGCATTGCCGTCGTAGGTCTTGTCAAAGCGTGCGCCGCCTGCAAGGGCGAGATTCAGCTGCTTCGGCGTGATCCTGCCCGCGCCCTCTGCGGTATCCGCGATGGTGTAGTTCCCCGCGCCCGCACCGTGGAGCGCGACGCCCGTGTAGTCAATGCGATTCGCCGAAGCGACATCCTTGCTGTTGTACGCCGCGCCTGCGACGGTCGCCGATACAAGGTTTTCCTCGCCATTGACGACACCCGCGAGCGTCGCGCGGAACTTCGATGCGTCTGCCGCTGTAGAGCCGTCGTAGGTTTTGGTCTGCGCCGCGACATCGGCAAGGGTCAGCGGGCGCTTTTTGATCGTGTAGGCGCCGCCGATGAGGTCATACGTTTCGCTGTACGCATGGTATGTGCCGACGTTTTTCTCTGCATCGAAGCGGATATGGTCTGTACCGGTCAGCGCGGCGCCATCGTAGACCTTCTCAGCGTTCTTGACCCACTTCGTCCCCCGCATCAGTCCCGTGAGGAGCGGCGTCGTATGTCCCTCGTAGATGCGCCACGGCGTCCCCTTGCCGCCCTCGCCGGAGACGACGGCTTTCCCCTGATCGTCCTTCCAGTCCTGATAGGTCGCCGCCTGCTTTATCTGCTCCATGCTGCGTTTCTTGACGTACTCCGCCGTAGAATGATTCAGCAATTCGCCGACCGCACGGGCTTCCGATGGGGGGTCCGTTGGGAAGGTTTCCCTCTTATCCGTGAACCCCCCCTCTCTCCATACGACACCGCGAATCCGGCTGTTGTCCGCCGTCCCCACAATGCTGCCGACGCTCTTCGCTCTACTGCCATCCCATGCTGATGCCACTCGCTGCACGGTTCCCGTATGCAGAGCGTTCTGCACGGTACTTTCCTTTATCGATCCCGCAATGCCGCCAACCTGCGCTCTCCCTGTGACCGTCCCCTCATTGCAGACGTTCTTAAGGGTAACTCGTTCCCCCTCTCCTATAATGCCGCCGATCTTCTCTGACGCTTCTGCACTGACCGTCCCCTTGTTGCAGGCGTTCTCAATGGTAAAATTACTCCCCCATCCCACAATGCCGCCAATCGAATCAGCGCCAGCGAAGCACACCTTGCCGCTAAAGGAGACGTTCCGAATGATGCTCCCCGCCTCTGCATTTCCCACAAAGCCACCGAACCCAACAGTTCCCTCCACATACCCTTCCGAGATGGAAACATTTTCGATGACCGCCCCCCATGCCCGGCTGAACAGCCCGGCAGCGACCATACTTCGCTCAATGTGAAGTCCCGTGATCTTGTGCCCGACGCCGTCAAATCGTCCCTTAAAGGGATTGCTGTAGCCTTCTCCCTCGTCTACGCGTCCAACCGGCAGGAAGCCCTGGTAGTAGGTCTTACCCATGTATGTCGACGGATACCAACTGCGTGTCGCACGCGCGTCGATGTCATGCGCGAGCATGTATCTGCCGTGCCTCATGTCCACCCTCGCATCCATGTTCTGGAGTTCGTAGACGTCATGCACGAGCATATAGTCATAGCCGGAATGATCACCGCCGCCATTGAGCTTCTTCACATCCCACGCGCGCACGGATGCAGATGCGCTGAGTATCGGATTCGCATAGTCGGAAACCGTATACTGCTTATCTTCGCCATTCACGTTGATTTTGATCGTCGTTGTATTGGCGACCTTGTAGCCGATGTGCGGTGTTTGCTCGCTGTAGATCCGGACCTTCGCCTTCGTCCCTATACCGCCGATCGTACCACGGAGCGGCGTTCCGTGCTCGTCCGTCACGTTATTCGTATTGAGAACGGTGACGTTTTTGCCCTCGATATAGAGGCTGTTCGCCTTCACCGTGCCGAGGTTCAGCACGCTGCCCGTCTGTGCAGACGCAGAGAGGGGGCTTGTGCCGTCCCATGATGTCCCCGCCGCGGCTGCGACCGTGTCGATGTTCGCCGTCGAGAGGTAGAGCGCGCCCGTATTGACCTCAGATCCTTTGGCGAAGAGGATACCGTGCGGGTTGATGAGGTAGACGTTCCTGCCGCCCTCGATTTTGCCGTAGATGTTCGACGCGCCCTCGCCTGTGACGAGGTTCAGATAGTCCTTCGTCTTTGCGCCGCCGTCGAATTTTACCATCTCGTCCTTTTCGACGGAGAAGTCCTCCCACTTGAGGATGTTGTGATCGCTTTTGCCCGCGATGTTCATGGTTTTATCGGCGGTGGAAATATCCGCCGTTTCCGCATTCGCCGCTGCGTTCGTGCCCTCGACGGGCAGCGCGTAAGCCGTCTCTTCGGCAAAGGGCGCGGCGATGACGCCTGCGAAAATGGCGCAGACGACGGCGCGATAAAGCTGCTGCCTCTCTATGCGTTTCATTGCATTCTCCCTCTCTATGGAACCGATTCGAAATATATTTTTTATACCATAATACAGCGCTTATATGGCAAGCAAGCAAATTGCAAAAAGTGGTCGTATTTTATAGGAAAGAGGTCGCGAAAGCATGGGTACGGGCAGCTGTTCTAAGGTGTCTTTTATCAATGAAATCGCCCGAATTCATTTTACAATTAACCTTTGCATTTTATCCATCCCCCACAACAAAAAAAGACAGCCCACAAGCTGCCTTCGTATGCTATAATATACTCGGTGCTACCAAGACGGTAGGCGGTCGATTCTTAGCCCCTGAAAGGGGGCGCTGCTTATGGAACTGTACGATTTTTTATCGTTGATGTTCATGGTGACGATTTGCGTCGTTGCTTTAAAAGCAAAATAAGAATCCCCCGCCACGAGCGACCAACTTAGGCGGGGGATTCTCTCTCACTGTAGATTGGGGCTGACCGTCTACCGGTAGCACCTTTTCTATGTCTATTATACGACATAGCCCCCGCCGCGTCAAATCGTCTGCGCGTAGTCCGTCACAGCTCTCGCAAATGCGCGGGCGGCTTCATTTATCGTTGATGTTCATGGTGACGATTTGCGTCGTTGCTTTAAAGGCAAAATAAGAGAACCCGCCTCCGGCTCACAATCGTAGGCGGGTTTTCTCACTATTCTTGAGCGGGGCTGACCGTCTACCGGTAGCACCTTTTCTATGCCTATTATACGACATAGCCCCCGCTACGTCAAATCGTCTGCGCGTAATCCGTCACAGCCCTCGCAAATGCGCGGGCGGCTTCATTTATCGTTGATGTTCATGGTAACGATTTGCGTCGTTGCTTTAAAAGCAAAATAAGAATCCCCCGCCTTTAGCGCTCAAACTCTAGGCGGGGAGATTCTCTCCGAAATGAGTTAGGGGCTGACCGTCTACCGGTAGCACCTTTTCTATGCCTATTATACGACATAGCACCCGCCGCGTCAAATCGCCTGCGCGTAGTCCGTCACAGCCCTCGCAAATTCGGGCGACTTCATTTTATATAGCTTAGCAGCGCTTTTTTAATAATTCCTCGATTTGTTCAAGGTGCATACGGATTTCTGCTTCCACTTCATCGGCTTCACGCACTTCGGAAGGTGCGTTTTCCGCCGCATCAGCCGCCTGCTTCTGCTTGACCGCTTCTGAAATGGTGCCGACGGCCTCGACCACGATGCCGACCATGACGTTCAAGAGCGTGATGGCGGTAAGAAGAATGAACACCAAAAAGTATACCCATGCATAAGAATACGTTGCCATGATCGGCCGTGCCACGGCGGTCGCCCATGATTCAAAGGTCATGACTTGGAACAGGGTGAACATGGAGCCGCCGATGTCTCCGAACAGCTCGGGGAACGCATCGCCGTACATCGTACTGCCGAAAACCGCAAAGATATAGAAGACGATGAAGAGCAGCAGAAGCGCCCATGTCATGCTGGGAATCGCCTTGAGCATGGACGATACGAGGATCTGCAGCTCGGGGAACTCCGCGAGTGCCTTGAGCAGTCGGAAGATACGGAAGGCTCGTATGACCGAAATGCTGGAGGAGATGAAGATGATGGAGCTGAGGACGATGACGAAGTCGAAGATGTTCCAGCCCTCTGACCAAAAACTTCGCCGATAAACGAGCAGTTTTACAATCAACTCGACGGTGAAAATCACCAGACAGGCTTTGTCGATTGCTTCCAGAAACAAAACTTCTTCGGCGGACAGCGCCCGATTCGTCAATATGCCCAATACTGCGGCATTGAGGATGATGACAAAAGTGATGATCTTTTGCGTATGCTTCCAATGAAGCGCTTTTTCCAGTACGTTCATAATCCTTCCATTCTGCCGCTGTCGCCGGCGGCACAGACAGAAACAAAGGCGCGACACTCCTTTGTATTATCTAGAAATCACGGATAAACTCACCCGTGCATCTGTACAATATACACGCACAAACGTCCAAGATTATCGGAGCCTTTCAAACCATAGATCAGCCCGCAAGCTTGCCCTTCATGACATCGATCGCCTTCATGAGCTGCACGTCCTGTGCGCCGTCCGCCTGCGGCTCTACGCGGACGTCCGGCTCGATGCCCGTGCCGTCGATGCTCCTGCCCGACGGCGTGTAATACTTGGCGATCGTGAGCTTCAGCGCATCGTCATCGTAGAGCGGCAGGATGACCTGCACCGATCCCTTGCCGTACGACGTCTGGCCGACGATCGTCGCCGCGCCCGTATCCTGCAGGGCGCCCGCGAGGATTTCGCTCGCCGAGGCGCTGTTGCCGTCGATGAGCACGACGAGCGGATACTTTCCCTCGGAAAGATCCGATTCGTACTCTTCGCGCGTCCCGTCCTTCTGCACGACGGAGACGACAGGCCCCTTCGGCACGACCATGTTGGCGATTGCCACACAGCTCGTCACAAGACCGCCGGGGTTCTCGCGCAAGTCGATGATCATGCCCCTGACGCCATCCTTTTCCAACGCATGATAGGCGTCCTTGAACTCGTCCGCCGTATGCTCGGAGAACGACGCGATGCGGATGTAGCCGATGCCGTCCGTGTCGGGCAGCATCTCGCCCGCGACCGTATGCACCTGGATTGTCGCGCGACGCACGACGTAGTCCCTGTCCTCTTCGCCCGCGCGGCGAATCTTGAGCGTCACCTCCGTATCAATCTCGCCGCGGATGCGCAGCACGACTTCTTCCGGCTCGATCTCGCTCGTCGGCACGCCGTCGACGGCGATGATCTCGTCGCCCGTCTTGATGCCTGCCGCCTCGCTCGGCGTCCCTTCCATGACGGAAATGACCGTGATCTTGTTGTCCTTGAAGCCCATGACGATGCCGACGCCGCCGAAGCTTCCCTCCGTGTGCGAGCGCATGAGTTCGTACATCTTCTGGTCGAGATAGATGGAATGGGGATCGTCGAGCGTCTTGACCATGCCCGAGATGGCGCCGTCGATGAGCTTCGTATAGTCCACGTCGCGCACATACTGCGTCTCGATGAAGCGCAGAGCGCCGAAGAAACGCACGATGTCCTTCACCTTCTGATCGTTGAATCCCATGAGGGCGTAGAAGCCGAAAATCGTCGCGTTGAACGTCACGACAGCCGTCGCGATGACGAGCAGGAAAATCGTTTTCTTTTTCAAAATATCCTCCACCTATCAAAGATAGCCCATGGGATCGACAGGTTCGCCGTCAACGCGCACCTCAAAGTGGCAGTGCGGCCCCGTGGAATTGCCCGTCGAGCCGCATTCGGCAATCGCCTGCCCCTGCGAGACGCTCTGCCCCTCGCTGACGAGAAGCGCCTGATTGTGCCCATAGAGCGTCGATATGCCGCCGCCGTGGTCGATGATGACGGCGTAGCCGTAGCCGGAGATCCAGCCGGCATAGGAAACGATGCCCGCGCCCGCCGCATGGATCGCATCGCCGTAGTCGCCGCCGATGTCGATGCCCGAGTGGAAGCGGCTCGCGCCCGTGATCGGATGGACGCGCCAGCCGAAGGGTGACGTGATCGGCCCGCCGAGCGGCCAGTTGAGCGCCCCGCCGCCCGAAAGGGCGGGGGACGCCGGCTGATAGCGGCTGTTTCGGATCATCTGCTCGACTTCCTTGGAAGCCGCGAGATTTTCGTTGATGATGCGTTCCTGTGTCGCGCGATCCGTTTCCATCTTGTCGATGATCGCCTGCTTTGCCGCCTGCTTCTTCTCCGCCTCTTTCTTGCGGTCGGCGGCGGAGGCGACGAGCTTTTCTTTCGCCGCCTTGTCCTTTTCCAATTCCTTCTGCGACGTCTCAATCGCGCTCTTTTCCGCAAACACGACCTGCACGAGATCGTAGTCCTGCTGAATGACGCGCTTCAGGAGATCCATGCGCGTGAAGAAGTCCTGAAAGTCCTTCGCGCCGAAGAGCACGTCGAGATAGTTGATCTGTCCGTTGATGTAGATGTCGCGCACGCGCTTGGCGAGCCGGTCGCGCTTCACGGCGAAGTCTTTGTTCAAGACTTCGAGCTTGTCTTCGTTCTCGTCGATGCGCTCCTCGGTCGCATCAAGCTCCTTCCGCACGTCCTTGTAGGCCTTCGTCGCCTCGTCCGCCGCCTCATCGACAGCACGCTTCTCCTCGGAAAGCCCCTCGATCCTGGACTCGATCTCCCCCTTCTTCTGCTGCGCCTGCTCCGCCTTTTCGATATGCGCGTCGCGCTGCTCCTCCAAAGTCTCCGCATGAGCGAGCGGCGCAAGCGTCATCAGGCAGACGGCGGAAAGAAGCGCCGCCGTCGCTTTCTGCCACTTTTTCCCTCCTGTGGGATAAAAAAACATGAAAAATCCTCCTAAACCTTGAGGAATCGCTTCAAGGAAATCGTACTGCCCAAAGCGCCGATTCCCATGCCGCTCAAGACCATCACGAGACTGATGAAGTTGACGAACGGGTACTGCGGTATGAGCGGCAGGAACGCCAGCGTGCTGTAGATCTTCGCCGTGATCAGCCCGTAGATGCTTCGAAGCGCGATGGAAGCGAGGACGCCGCCAAAAAAGCCGAGCACGACGCCCTCCAAAAGGAACGGCCAGCGGATGAACCAATCCGTCGCGCCGACGTACTTCATGATGGCGATTTCCTTGCGGCGTGCGAAGACCGTCAGACGGATCGTATTCGAGATGATGAAGAGCGTCGCGCCCGCCAGAAGCAGCATGAGCGTGAAGCCGAAGATGCGCACGAGACGCGTCATATCGAAGAGGTGCTCGACGACGTCCTGCCCGTACTTCACCGACTCGACGCCGCCGAACTTTTCGATCGCCTTCGCCGCCGTCTCCACCATCGTCGGCTGCTTGACCGTGACCTCGAAGGCGTTCGGCAGCGGATTCTTGTCGTCGAGCGCATCGAGCAGATATTTCTGATCGCCAAGCCTTTCCTTGAGACGCACGATGGCGTCCTCGCGGCTCACATACTGCACGCTCTCGATGCCCTGCATCTTCTTCAAATCGTCTTCGAGATCGTCGATTTCCGATCCCTTGAGCTTGTCGTCCAAGTAGACGTTGATCTGCACCTGCGATTCAAGCATCGACGCCATGCGGTTCATGTTGAGCACGATGATGAGGAACATGCCGAGCACGAAGAGCGATACGGCGACCGTGCTGATGGAAGCGAACGACATCCAACTGTTGCGCTTGATCGAGATGCAGACCTCACGGATGAAATACTCCGTCGTCCTAAGCTTCATAGCCGTAGCCCCCTCTCGCCTCGTCGCGCACGATGCGCCCGCCCTCGATGGCGATGACGCGCTTCTTCATCGTGTCCACGATGTTCTTGTCGTGCGTCGCCATGACGATCGTCGCACCCGCATCGTTGATGCGGCGGAAGATGTCCATGATCTCCCACGAAGTCTCAGGATCGAGGTTTCCCGTCGGCTCATCGGCGATGATGAGCGCGGGATCGTTGACGATGGCGCGTGCAATCGCCACGCGCTGCTGCTCGCCGCCCGAAAGCTGCGAAGGGAAGCTTTTCCATTTCTCGCGCAGACCCACGATGTCGAGGACGGCGTTCACGCTGCGCTGCATGAGGCGGCGCGGCGCTTCGATGACCTCCATGGCAAACGCGACATTCTCGTAGACCGTCTTGTCAGGCAAGAGGCGGTAGTCCTGGAAGATCACACCGAGGCCGCGCCGCATGTACGGCACATCCTTCGGGCGAAGCTTCATCATATCGTGCCCGTTGACGCGCAGCTTGCCGCTCGTCGGCAGAATCTCCCGGAGCAGCATGCGCACGAACGTCGACTTGCCCGCACCGCTCGCCCCCACGAGAAAGACGAAGTCCCCCTTCTCGATATTGACATTCACATGGTCGAGCGCCACCGTGCCGTTGTCGTAAACCTTGGAAACATCCTTCATATAAATCATTGCAATGAATTCCCCCATACTAAGGAATTACGGATAAATTCAGCGCTGAGCAGACGGATCTCTTCCATCAGCGATTCCCGAGCGCCGATTTTTGGCATTCTCGTCTATTATACCACATTTCTTCCAATTTCACTTCTTTAATTATAGTACGGGAAAAAAGTCGCCGAAGCCATACGGTATCGGCGACTTTTCTGCAAAGTTCCATCCTGTTCATTCAAAAAGATAAGCGTACCTCTCCTTGAACTCATCCTTTTCCATGTGATAGGCGTTGGCAAGACCGGGATCGTCAAGATCCTCCTTTTCCATGCGCATCATGAAACCGCGTGCGATCTTGTAGTGGACGGACTCGATGTTGACCTTGCGCACCTTCGTCTTGCCCGTCTCGGGATCCTTGATCTCGTCGAAGAAGAGCGGCTTCGCCTGATTGTCCTGCAAGGTGATGAGCGCGCCCGTCTCGCCGCGCATGAGAAACTGCACGGCCTCATAGCCCAAGGAACGCGCATAGTCGATGTCGTAGGCGATCGGCGTGGCACAGCGCAGCTCGTAGCCGATCTCCTTGTCCACGATGGCGATCTTGATGCCGATCTTCTTGACCTCGGCGAGCACCGCCTGCTTCAAGATTTCGCCGAAGTCAAGCTCCGCGTAGCGGATGTGGCCGTGCTCGTCAAGCACGAGATTGCCGAGCTTCTGGAAATCCTCGGGCGCGATCTTCTCGATGACGCCCTCGGCGATGACGGCGACGCCGTAGTTGTGCCCTGTCAAATAGCGCTTGACGATCGAACCTGTGATGATGTCGACGACCTGCTGCAGGGGAATCGACTCCGCCGCGAACTCCTCGGGAATGATCGTCAGAGCCGCGCCCGCCGAGCGTCCCATGCCGAGCGCCAAGTGCCCCGCCGTGCGTCCCATGGCGATCGTGAAGTACCAGCGATTGTTGCTCGTACGTGCGTCTTCCATGAGGTTTTCGATCTCCTCCGTGCCGAAAGCGCGCGCCGTCTCGAAGCCGAACGTCGGGATGCCCTCGGGCAGCGGCAGATCGTTGTCGATGGTCTTCGGCACATGGACGACGTTGATCGTCTTGCCAATCTGGCGTGCATAGTTCGACACCGCCATGGCGCTGTACGCCGTGTCGTCGCCGCCGATGGTCACGACATGCGTGACGCCCAGCTCCGTCAAAGTATCGACAACCGTGCGAAGATCCGACTCCTTCTTCGTCGGATTGTAGCGCGACATCTGCAGGATGCAGCCGCCCGTCAGATGGATGCGGTTCACGCGCTCCATGTCGAGGCGCACATACTTCTTCTCGCCGCGTGCGAGGCGCGAAAAGCCGTCGTAGATGCCGAGCACGTCCCAGCCATGGCGGTCAGCCTCGATGGTCACGGCGGAAATGACACTGTTGATGCCCGGCGCAGGCCCGCCGCCACAGATGATGGCAATGACATTCTTGATTCCGATCATGAAAAAGCCCCCTCTTCCGTTTTGCGCATGAACTGTATTGCTTCATATTGAACATATTGCTTTAATTCTGTCAAAAAAACAATTTTCCTGCCGTTGGCGCCGGTCGGCAAAAAGAAAGTTCTGCATCTGTCATGGTCAAGCGCTGCTGCAAACGGATCGTGCAGCAAGCCGATGCATATCCTTTCCGATACAGTCATGCCAACCCCGCAGGGAACTGCCGTACAGGCAGACCTTCAACGAAGTTCCCTCATCTTTTCCGATACCGTCATGCCGGATCCTCTTCATCTTCACGGAAGTAGCGCATGCTCGTTTTCTTCCACTCCTTGACGGAGTAGAGCATGACGCGCTCACTGAGACCGCACTCTGCCGCAAGCGCAGCGGCAATCTCCTCACACTCGTCGCGGCTCTTCGCATGAATCATCGTGTAGACGTTGTACGGCCAATCTTCCGCCGTATCGCGGTCGTAGCAATGCGATACCGCAGGGCTTTCGCACATACATCGCGCGATCTCGTCCATGCGCTCCGGCGGCACGACCCATGCGCTCAGAACGTTCGCCGTGAAGCCCGCCGCGCGATGCTGAAGCACGGCTCCCATCTTGCGTATCTGCCCGTTTTCCTTGAAACGGCGCAGACGGAGCAGAAGCTCTTCCTCTCCGATGCCCACCTTGGCGGCGATCTCCTTGTACGGTTCTTCCACAAGCGGGAAATCCCCCTGCATGGCACGCGTAATCTTCCTGTCGATTTCATCGAGCATTTCCATCGTGACGCCCCCCTATCCGAGCTTGAACTGCACGTTGACCTTGTACTTCTTGTGCGAGGCAAGGTTCAACAGAGCCTCGACCCCGGGAAGCGCTCGAATCTCCGCGAGAATCCTGCGGCGCATTTCCTCGTTCGGCGTGAGCAGCGTGAACCAAAGGTTGTACCTGCCCTCGCGCTCGTAGTTGTGCGTCACGCCCACATGGCGATTCACGGCCTCCGCCACGCTTTTCATCGCCTCGGGCTTCACGCGAAGCGCCACGAGCGTGCCGCGGTAGCCCATCTTCGCCGAGTCGAAGAACGGCCCGATGCGGCGCAGATACCCTTGCTCCTTGAGTTCTTTCACGCGCGAAAGAACGGTCTTCTCGTCCGACTCCAAGCCTTGCGCCAAGTCAGCAAAAGGCCGGCTGCTGATGGGCAAGCCGGCCTGCAAGACGTTGAGGAGCTTCTTGTCAAAAGCTGTCAACATATTTTCACCCTCATTTTCTCCGGGGAATTTCTGGCAATACACCCTTCCTTCATTCTATCAGAACGTTCGCTATCGCGTCAAGCAATTCTGAACGCCCTTCATTTTTTACCGAAGAATACGGCAGGATGTCAAGCTCCGCGACGCCGAGCGCCTTTCGCATGGCGTCGATGCTCTTCTTCTGCTCGCTGCGGCTCAGCTTGTCCGCCTTCGTCGCGATAACGAGCACGGGCAGCCCCTTCGTCACGAGCCATTGGAACATCTCAATATCCGAGGCCATGGGTTCGTGGCGGATGTCCATGAGGTGGCACACGAACTGCAAGTCCTCGCTGTGCAGCAGGTACGTCTCGATGAAGCGCGACCAGATCTTGCGGTTCTTCTTCGCCGTGCGCGCGTAGCCGTAGCCCGGCAGATCGACGAGGTAGAAGTCGCGCCGCGCGTCTTCCCCCTCGATCTTCGCGCCAAGCTCGTAGAAGTTGATCGTCTGTGTCTTGCCGGGCTGCCCTGAGACGCGAGCGAGATTCTTCGTGCGTGCGAGCGAGTTGATGAGCGACGACTTGCCGACGTTCGAACGTCCGATGAAGACGATCTCCCTGCGACGCACTTCGGGGTACTGCTCCTTCTTTACGGCGGAGGCAATGTACTTGCCCTGCGTGATCGTGACCCTATCCGGCATGTGCGCCCCCCCTTTGCGGCACGAGCGCTTCGACAAGAACCTCGTCCATCGTTTCCACGGGCACGAAGGCGAGCTTTCCGCGCACCTCCTGCGGAATGTCCTCGATGTCGCGCTCATTCTCCTTCGGCAGCACGATGCGCGTCATGCCTTCGCGGTACGCCGCCAAGACCTTTTCTTTCAGCCCGCCGATGGCGAGCACGCGACCGCGCAGCGTGATCTCGCCCGTCATGGCGACATCGCTTCTGACCTTTCGCCCCGTCAGCGCCGAGATCATCGCCGTCGCCATCGTGATGCCCGCCGACGGCCCGTCCTTCGGAATCGCGCCCTCGGGAAGATGGATGTGGATGTCGCGCTTCTCGTAGAAGTCAGCGTCAATGCCGAACTGCTCCTGTCGGCTGCGGATGTAGGAAAGCCCCGCACGCGCCGACTCCTGCATGACGTCGCCGAGCTGTCCCGTCAGGATCAGCTTGCCCTTGCCCGCGAGCACCGTGACCTCCGTCGGCAGGATGTCGCCGCCGACCTCCGTCCACGCCATGCCCGTCGCCACGCCGACTTCGGGCTTCTTCTCCGCCTTCTTCCTGAGGAACCTCGGACGCTCCAAGAAGTCTCTGAGATTCTTCTTCGTCACGCGCACCGACTTTTTCTCGCCCTCGACGATGAGCCGCGCCGCCTTGCGGCACACATGGCCGATCGTGCGCTCAAGCTCGCGCACGCCCGATTCGCGCGTGTACTCGACGATCATCTTCTCGATGACGCCTTCGCCAAACTGCAGGTCACGCGCCTTCAGTCCGTTCGCCGTGCGCTGGCGTCCGACGAGGTAGCGCTTGGCGATCTCCAGCTTCTCCTGCTCCGTGTAGCTCGACAGCGTGATGATCTCCATGCGGTCGCGCAGGGCGCGCGGGATATTCGCGAGGCTGTTCGCCGTGACGATCCAAAGGATCTCCGATAGATCGAAGGGAAGCTCGACATAGTGATCGCTGAACGTCGCATTCTGCGCGGGATCGAGCACTTCGAGGAGCGCCGCCGACGGATCGCCCTTGTAGTCCATGGCGATCTTGTCCACCTCGTCGAGCAGGAATACGGGATTCTTCGTTCCCGCCTTGCGCAGCCCCTCCATGATGCGCCCCGGCATCGCGCCGACATAGGTGCGGCGATGTCCGCGAATCTCCGCCTCGTCACGGATGCCGCCTAGGGACGCACGCACGAACTTCCTGCCCGTCGCACGCGCCACGGAGCTTGCCAGAGACGTCTTGCCGACGCCCGGCGGGCCTACGAGGCACAGGATCGGCGCATGCTGCTCCTTCGTGAGCTGGTGCACGGCGAGATATTCGAGGATGCGCTCCTTGACCTTCTTGAGTCCGTAGTGATCCTCGTCCAAGACGGCTTCCGCCGCCTTGATGTCGATATTGTCCTCCGAAGAAATCGTCCACGGAAGTTCAAGCAATGTCTCGATATAGGTGCGTATGACTCCCATCTCGGCGGACATGCTCGCCTGTCCCTCCATGCGATGGATTTCCTTTTCGATCGTCTTCTGCACGTCCTCGGGATAACCGCCCTCGGCGAGTTTCTTGCGGTACTTTTCAATATCTGCCGCCTTGTCGTCCTCGTCGCCCAGCTCCTTCTGGATCGCCTTGATCTGTTCGCGCAGGTAATAGTCCTTCTGAATCTTTTCCATCTGCTTGCGCACGCGCATGCCGATCTTGCGCTCCATCTCAAGCACTTCAAGCTCACGTGCCAAGATCTTGTAGAGAAGCTCCATGCGGTTCTTGATGTTGATCTGCTCAAGGAGAGCCTGCCGATCCTCGATCTTGAGGCTCAAGTGGCTGGCGATGAGATCGCCCAAGCGTCCCGCATCGTCGAGAATCGCCACGGAGACGAGCGTCTCGGCGGGAATCTTCTTGCTGAGTTTCACCCATTGCTCGAATTCATGCACGACGGCGCGTGTCAGAGCCTCCATCTCCATGGATTCCTCCACGACCTCGGCGTATTCGACGACCGTCACCTCGGCAAAGTTTTCCAGCTCCTCGTAGGCCGTGATCGCCGCGCGTTTCTGTCCCTCGACGAGCACGCGCAGAGCGCCGCCCGGAAGCTTCAAAAGCTGGCGCACCTCGGCGATCGTGCCGACGTCGTAGAGATCCCCTTCCCCCGGCTCATCAGTCTCGGCATTCTTCTGCGCCACGAGCAGGATCTGACGGTCGCGCACCATCGCTTCCTCCAAGGCTGCCACAGACCGATCCCTGCCGACGTCGAGATGGATGATCATGAAGGGAAACACGATCATTCCACGCAGGGGCAGGAGCGGCAGCTTACGTATTTCCGACATAAACACTCCTCCTGAATATAGAAAAAAGGGGATGCTGCTTGCCGCAGCGTCCCCTTTCGATGCTCAAGCCGATGCTTCCTTGTCCGCGCCTTTCGTCTTCGCCTTCGCCTTGTCGATCGTCAGCACGGGATCCTTCTTGTCCGAAACGACTTCCTTCGTGACGCGACAGTGCGAAGCCCCGTCGACCGACGGCACCTCGTACATGACATTGCGCATGATGCTCTCGATGATCGAACGCAGACCGCGTGCCCCCGTCTTCCTCTTCAAGGCTTCCTTCGCGATCAGATGAAGCGCCGCCTCGTCGAAGTCGAGCTTCACGCCGTCCATCTCCAAGAGCTTCTGGTACTGCTTGACGAGCGCGTTCTTCGGCTCGGTCAGGATGCGCACGAGCGTGTCTTCGCCGAGCGCTTCGAGCGTCACGACGATCGGCAGTCTCCCGATGAACTCGGGAATCAGGCCGTTCTTCAGCAAATCCTCGGGCAGGATGTGTCGCAGCGTTTCCCCGATGTTGCGCTCCACCTTCGACTCGATCGCAGCGCCGAAGCCCATGTTCTTCTTGCCGAGACGCGCCTCGATGATCTTCTCGATGCCGTCAAACGCGCCGCCGCACAGGAACAGGATGTTCGTCGTGTCGATCTGAATGAGTTCCTGATGCGGATGCTTGCGTCCGCCCTGCGGCGGTACGGAAGCCACGGTGCCTTCCAGAATCTTCAAGAGCGCCTGCTGCACGCCCTCGCCCGAAACATCGCGCGTGATGGACGGATTCTCCGACTTGCGTGCGATCTTGTCGATCTCGTCGATGTAGATGATGCCCTTCTCCGCTTTCTCCACATCGTAGTCCGCCGCCTGTATGAGCTTTAAGAGGATGTTCTCCACGTCCTCGCCGACGTAGCCGGCCTCCGTCAAGGAGGTCGCGTCAGCGATGGCGAACGGCACATTGAGAATCTTGGCGAGCGTCTGCGCCAAGAGCGTCTTGCCGCTGCCCGTCGGGCCGATCATGAGGATGTTCGACTTCTGCAGCTCGACCTCGTCCGTCTTGCCCTGCATGCGGTTGATTCGCTTGTAGTGGTTGTAGACGGCGACGGAAAGCGATTTCTTCGCTTCCTCCTGTCCAATCACGTATTGGTCAAGGATCTGGCGAATCTCCTTCGGTTTCGGCACATCCTTGAGCTCCACTTCGATATCTTCACTGAACTCTTCCTCGATGATCTCGTTGCAAAGTTCGATGCATTCATCGCAGATGTAGACGCCCGGACCTGCCACGAGCTTCCTTACCTGTTCCTGCGACTTGCCGCAGAAGGAGCACTTGAGCTGACCCTTCTCATCCCCAAACTTCAACATGATACCACCTCTTAGTCCTTGGGCTTCTCGGTTTTGACAGGACGCGTGATGACCTCGTCGATGAGACCGTATTCCTTCGCCTCCTCTGCCGTCATGAAGTTGTCGCGCTCCGTATCGGCGATGAGCTTTTCACGCGGCTGCCCCGTGTGCTTGGCGAGGATGTCGTTGCCGACTTCCCTGAGGCGCAGGATCTCTTTCGCCTGAATCTGGATGTCCGTCGACTGCCCCTGCGCACCGCCCAGCGGCTGATGAATCATGATGCGTGCCAGAGGAAGCGCGTAGCGCTTGCCCTTCGTGCCTGCCGTCAGCAGAAGCGAACCCATGCTCGCCGCCTGTCCGATGCAGATCGTCGACACGTCGGGGCGGATGTACTGCATCGTGTCGTAGATGGCAAGGCCTGCCGTCACGACGCCGCCCGGACTGTTGATGTAAAGGTGGATGTCCTTGTCAGGATCTTCCGACTCAAGGAAGAGAAGCTGCGCGACGACGACGTTCGCGACGTTGTCGTCGATCGGCCCGCCAACGAAGACGATGCGATCCTTCAGGAGGCGCGAATAAATATCGTAGGCTCGCTCCCCTCGATTCGAGCGCTCGACCACCATGGGAACATAACTGTTCATATAGCTGTTCATGCAATCACTCCATATATGATGACATCGACGAACGTGAAAGAACGTGCACTCACTTTGCGGCGTTGTCCAAGATGAACTGCGACGTCTTCTTTCTGAGAACCGTCGTGATGAGATCGCCAATACGTCCCTGCTCCTTGATGACCTTTCTGACCTGCGCGGGCGTCGCGCCGTAGGTCAGAGCCATCGCCGCAACCTCGCCGTCGAGATCCTTGCCCTCGACCTTGATGCCCTCAGCCTTCGCCACAGCTTCCAGCATGAGATCCGTTCGGACATTCTCCTCGGCCGTCTTCTTGTACTGCTCGCGAATCTGGTTGAGATCGACGCCCGCATACTGCAGGTACTGCTCGATCTTCATGCCCTGCTGCTCCAAGCGCATCGCCATCTCCTGAATCATCATCGTCACGCGGTTCTCGATCATGACGGCAGGGATGTCGGCCGTCATGTTTCCGGTCGCCTTCTCGATGACGGCGACCTTGTAGTCGTTATCTGCCTTCTGCTGCGCGGCATGCTCAAGGTTCTTGCGGATGTCGGCACGAAGCTCCTCGATCGTCTGGAACTTGCTGACCTTCTTGGCAAATTCGTCGTCGAGTTCAGGCAGCTGGCGCTCCTTGATGCTGCGAATCGTGCATTCGAACTTCGCGGGCTTGCCTGCGAGCTCCTTCGAGTGGTACTCCTCAGGGAACGTCACGTTGACGTCACGCGCCTCGCCGATCTTCATGCCGACGAGCTGATCCTCGAAACCCGGGATGAAGCTGTTGGAACCAATCTCAAGCGGATGATCTTTGCCCTCGCCGCCCTCGAAGGCCTCGCCGTCGACGAACCCCTTGAAGTCGAGCGTCACAAAGTCGCCTTTCTTGACTTCCGCGCCCTCGGCGGCGTCGACCATCCGGCTGCGGCGACGACGCATGCTCTCGATTTCCTTGTCGACGTCCTCATCCGTGATCTCATCGACCTTCTTTTCGACTTGGATGCCCTTGTACTCGCCGAGCGTGACCTCGGGCTTCGCCGTGAAGCGTGCCTTGAAGACGACGTCCTTGCCCTCTTCCAAAGTCACGACCTCGATGTCCGGGCGCGAAACGGGCGTCATGTCCTGCTCCTTCAGGGCATCGGCAAACGCCTTGTCCGCCACGGCGTCAAACGCCGTATCGAGAATTGCCTGCTTGCCGATGCGCTGCTCGATGATGCTGCGCGGCGCCTTGCCCTTGCGAAAGCCCGGGATGCTCACGCGGTTCGCAAGATCCTTGCAAGCCTTCGTCTCAGCCTTCTTCAAGACCTCCGCTTCTACCTCTATTGTCAGCACGACCTCGTGGTTGTCCATCTTCTCTGCAGTAACCTTCATAGTACGAAATACCCTCCTACATGTTCCTTCTTTGATGGTTCCAAGGGACAAAAGCAAGGGCCGTCCCCTTGCAACCCCATTTTGCCATACTATTCATGATACCATACTCAAATAGGAAATACAAGCTCTTCGCCAACGGATTGATCATTCGATGACCGCTGTCTTAGCGCAAACTTTGAGGACGAAACTTCATGGCAAACTTTCTCACCGAAAACGTCCTGACACATACTTCCAGCCGACAGCTTTCAGCATCTTCGACAGAAACAGGCGCATAAGCTTCAAGCTGCTCATGCGCCCGTCGTATGTCATTGATTTTCAGCGTCTCAGCGGAAGAAACGCACGCCTGCGTCGAAGAGTCCCTGCTCCTTGTTGCCCGGCACGTTCTTCGAGATGTTGTCGCCGAAGCGCTCGGAGTGACCCATCTTGCCGAGAATGCGGCCGTTGGGGCTGGTGATCGCCTCGATCGCTTCCGTCGAGCCGTTCGGATTGAACGGCGACTCCATCGTCGGTTCGCCCGCCTCGTCGACGTACTGCGCCGCAATCTGTCCGCGTATGCGCATCCTCGCGATGATTTCCTTGTCAGCGACGAATCGCCCTTCTCCATGCGAAACGGGGATCGTGTGAATATCGCCGACCGAGACGTTGTTGAACCACGGCGAGAGGTTCGACATGATGCGCGTCTGCACCATGCACGAGACGTGCCTGCCGATCGTGTTGTGCGTGAGCGTCGGCGACTCCCAATCGAGCGGCATGATCTTGCCGTAGGGCAGGAGTCCGAGCTTGACGAGCGCCTGAAAGCCGTTGCAGATGCCGAGGATCAGACCCTCGCGCTTTTGCAGAAGCTCCATGATTGCCTCGGCGATGCGCGGATTTCTAAGCGTCGCCGCGATGAACTTGCCCGAGCCGTCCGGCTCGTCGCCGCCCGAGAAGCCGCCCGGCAGCATGAGGATCTGCGCCTTGTTGATGCCCGAGGCAATCGCCTGCACCGATTCTTCGACTGCCTGCGGCGTGAGATTGCGGATGACGAGCGCATCGACTTCGCCGCCCGCCTTCTCGAAGGCGCGCTGCGTCTCATACTCGCAGTTGACGCCGGGGAAGACGGGCATGAAGATGCGCGGCTTCGCATAGCGGTCGCTGGCACGCTGGCGCACGCCGCGGCGGAACGGTGCAGCAGCCGAGGCCGTCCTGCCCCTGCTGCCGGCTCTTGCCGGGAATATGCCGTCGAGCGCCCCCGTATAAGTCTCGCGAAGTTCGTCGAGCGTCTGCACCATGCCGTTGCAGACGATGCTCGCAACGGTCGTCGTGCGTCCGAGGAGCGTCCACTTGACGCCGGCGAGCGCGTCCGTCACGTTGACCGCCTCGCTCATCTCCAAGAGGATCGTGCCGTAGGCGGGACGGAAGAGATCCTCGAACTTGATGGCGCCGGGCGCCGCCTTGAAGCCGAGGCTGTTGCCCAAGCACATCTTCGTCAGGGCAGCCGCGATGCCGCCCCTGCCGACGCTCGAAGCCGAAAACACGCGGCGGCTCTGCATCAGGGCATGCACACGCTCATAGTTGCGGCGCAGGTTGGCGAAGACGGGCAGGTCGTTCGCATCGATCGGCACTTCGATCGCGTATACCTTGCTGTTCGCGTACTTGAATTCGGCGGAAATCGCCTCGCTCGCCTTCATGACGTTGACAGCGAAGGCGACGACCGTCGGCGGCACATGAAGATTCTCGAACGTGCCCGACATCGAATCCTTGCCACCGATGGCGGGCACGCGAAGCTCATGCTGCGCCCACAGGGCGCCGAGGAGAGCCGCAAACGGCATGCCCCACTTCTCGGGATCCTTGCCGAGGCTCTCGAAGTACTCCTGCAAGGACAGGCGCACCGTCGCCGCGTCCGCGCCGAGCGCTGTCATCTTCGTGACCGCCTCGACGATGGCATAGAGCGCACCGTGGAACGGACTCCACTCCGACAGGTACGGATCGAAGCCGAAGGTCATCGCCGTCGCCGTATCCGTCTCGCCCTTCTTCACGGGAATCTTCGCGACCATGCCCTGCTGCGGCGACAGCTGATCCTTGCCGCCGAACGGCATCAGTACCGTGCCCGCGCCGACCGTCGAGTCAAAGCGCTCGGCAAGTCCCTTCTGGCTGGCGACATTGATGTCGGCGAGGTTTGCATGCCACGCTGCCGTAAGGTCGCGCTGGTTCTTGACGACAGCGGGCGGCAGCTGGCGCAGATAGTTCGTCTCCACGTCGGGCGATTTCAAGGTCACACGCGCGTGCTGCTTGACGCCGTTCGTATCGAGGAAGACGCGTGCGAGGCTCACGATCTTCTGCCCGCGCCAGACCATTTCAAGCCTGCCCGTATCCGTGACCTCGGCGATCTGAGTCGCCTCCAGATTCTCGCGATCGGCAAATGCCGCGAGGACGGGCAGCGCCTCAGGACGCATGACGAGAGCCATGCGCTCCTGCGACTCGGATATGGCAAGCTCCGTGCCGTCGAGTCCCTCGTACTTCTTCTTCACGGCGTCGAGGTCGATCGCCAGGGAAGGCGCAAGCTCGCCGACGGCGACGGCGACGCCGCCCGCACCGAAGTCGTTGCAGCGCTTGATGAAGCGGCTGACCTCGGGATGGCGGAAGAGGCGCTGGAGCTTGCGCTCCGTCGGCGCATCGCCCTTCTGCACCTCGGCGCCCGCCGTCGTCAGCGAGGCCTCCGTGTGCACCTTCGACGAGCCGGTCGCGCCGCC
>ERZ773005.773-NODE-773-length-20889-cov-10.767927_pt1 | contig 20889 bp, 18 predicted proteins | sample MGYA00580666_ERZ773005 | MGnify/ENA primary metagenome ERZ773005 (study PRJEB29015, sample SAMEA2737999) | human oral metagenome | biome: human oral; feature: human-associated habitat; material: dental | place: China | collected 2061 ...
TCGCTCATGCTTTTTTGTGTTTAACGGTGGTTTTACCAAACAACCCCAACCCGGTGCAGTATCCCCTTGACTATAAGTGCGGTTTGGGCCTGGTAGGCTATACCGGGACAGCCTTAACCACTCAACTAGTGTTAACTCCGGTACAGCACCCAAGAATGGGCCTCAAAACCCCCGCTACCTGTGACGGACCTTTGACGAAAAACGGGTGCCACCAGCACAGGAAAACCCGGTAACGATGCATCAACTGCCGGGTCTTAACAACCATTCAACACCTCAAACTCACCCAACGGAACTAGCTATGCTTTTATCGCCTGGAATACCAGCATAAGCTTTCAACACGTAAAGCCCCGGAAAAGTACCCGCTAATTCCAGCTGTATATGTAAGCCGGTACTGGGACGTCATGTATTCATACTCCCGTTCACCCTGTTGCGAGGTGCAGCTCGACGGGATCTACTTTGGTGCAGATTATGGCATATATCACCATAGCCGCGTCGTTCTTATATCGTCTATGCAGACAGAAAATTGGGTTATGGAATAGAATGTGTGTCTGTTCTAATGTTCCTAACCTGAATTGTGGGTGGGGCTAAGCCGTATTCTGAAGCTCTTACACCGTATCCCTTACCCACTAAAACCCTGAGCAAGACGGAGGAAGTGTAGAGCATGATTACTCGAACAGCTATAGCGGTTCTGGAGGTTTTGACGGTGCCGATACTCTGCTAGAAGCTCGCTGAGGAACACTGCTTGCGGTGTGTGTAGCTATAAAGTACTGCGAGGCTTGTCCACTAGTACTGTCCACTAGCAGGGTGCTCGTGAAGAAGAACAGCTGGATCACAACGTAGATAACTGCTAAGTGCACAGGGGGTGACTACAGGATAAAGGGATAGGCGATGTCCCAAGGCACCCGTGATAAGGCTCGTCAAATTGTGGCTAAGCAAGTAAGATACTGTCAGCATTAGACATTGACATCGCCGATGAAACTAAGCTGAGTGTAGTAGAGTCATCGCATGCTATTATCCCTGGAATCTTAGGGCGAAACTCGTTGGTTGAAGCTGTTCTAGTAAATATGGGGTTTATTGCTAATCTCGACTTCTGATTTGGTCTGCGGTCGAGGCTATCTTAGACCTTTTCCTTGGTAGCGCAGTCTTGCAGTATGAGGGTCTTGTCTGTGGAACTTATAAGCTATAAACGGGGGTCTCTGGAAAGGTATGGTTTACATACATAATGTCACCCAGAGAATAGGGGAACGAGGCAATTTATAAGGCACCAAGTCTGCTTTTGCTCATACCGCCAGGTTTATCCTGAGGTGCTATCCCGCAGAATAACGAGTCTTATAACGGTACGTGTGCGACTTATAGTCAGCGCAGATGACTGTGGTTGCCCCGTAAAATAAGCTGTGAGCGTGAGAACGCGACACAAAGTGTAGAAAACCTGGCTATGACTGGCAGCTACCACCAACCTTCGGTAGGCTAGAACGGGTTAGCGGTAGGCGCATCCACCGCGTCGATCACAAGATAAAGGAGCAGGCAATGTCCCAGGACGCCCGCGAGAAGGCCCGCCAAATTGCGGCTAAACAATCAAAACGCGGCAATGTCGCGATGAACCGTCGATGGATACAACTTACCGTACTCGGCGTAGTCGTTGTTATTGTTTTTGTTATTGGTTTTGTTTATATCAACGGTCAGAACAATAAAGTACCCGAATCGGGTCCTGTGCCTGCGAGTTCGAATGAGTACGGCGGAATTGTGCTGACTAAGGACGGAATCGTCCAAAACTCCTCAACACGAGACACCCGTAACTATAAGGAACTAGGGGACTCTAGCGCCTCCTACACTCCCTCGGTGAACGGTACCCCGCAGGCGGGCAAGAAACTGCCGCTCGGCGTTCAGTCGGCAGATGAAGCCTCTAAGAACGGTAAACCGGTGCGCGTAACGATCTTCCAGGACTACAATTGCGTGCACTGCCATGAGTTTGAGGATAAGTACGGCGAGGAACTGAAGAAACAGGTTCAAGAGGGTAATATCGAACTCGAAATCCGTAACCTGACCTTCCTTGATCAGAATTCACCCACCCAGTACTCGGCACGTACCGCTAATGCCGCATACGCCGTTGCTAACCAGGTGAGTGCAGATAAATTCTTGGACTTCCAGAAAGAACTGTTTAGTCACCAGGGAACCGGCGACCTGAACAACCAGCAGATCGCCGATATAGCATCTAAATACGGTGCAAATATCGGTTCGGATATGAACGATAACAAGTGGCGTTCTCTTGTGGATGTCGTGACCGCAGAATCCTCGAAGAACGATATTGGGGGCACCCCGACCGTTTTTGTGGACGGTGAACAATACACCAGCAATGACTTCACTGGCTTCCTGCAGGGGAAGATCGACGCCAAGAAGAATAACAATAACCCGCAGCAGTAATATAAAAGGATTTGCCCGCAAGCGCTAAGCCTGCGGGCGAATCCTTTTTCTATCGTGCTTTAGCCGCAAAGGATACTGACACAATAGTCTAAGATTCCAATGCATGATTCTGCATGAGAGGGCATCTCTGTTAAGGTTCATCGACCGTCTAACATTTTCTGAGCCGTATGAACATAGTTCGAAGTCTAAAAGACTCAAAAAGTATAGTGATACGGGAAAATAGCGTTTAAGTAGACACATATAAAAACAGTGAACACGATAAACTTTCATAACATCCACTTTTGAATTAGCATACCTGTGCGTTTGCTGTACACTAGAAGACGTTGCCTCCTTAGCTCAGCTGGCCAGAGCATCGGTCTTGTAAACCGAGGGTCACCGGTTCGAATCCGGTAGGGGGCTCCACGAAAGTCCTGATTCATGCGTTACGCAGCTGATGCGTTGAATCGGGACTTTCCCCTTACAGGTCGTTAGCATTATATGAGACCACACACCGATTTACAGAGCAGCACAGGACACGCGATATTATGGCAGCAGGTCAACCCGCAATGCATCAGCAAGCGGCGCAAACCCCGACTGTATCATCACCCTCAAACTCTTACCCCCTCGAAAACTTTATTGAAACTCGGGGATTTCGCCCCGAAATTCAGGGTCTGCGTGCATTCGCAGTACTCCTGGTAGTGCTATACCATGTCTGGTTTGGTAGGGTATCCGGCGGCGTGGACGTCTTTCTATTCATCTCGGCGTTCCTGCTCTCACTCTCGAATATGCGCAAAATCAACGAGGGCAGGCCGCTTAACCTCTTCACATACTGGCTACACGTGTTCCAACGCTTGCTTCCGGTAGCGACCGTAACCATCGCGGGAACGACCATCGCATCATTTTTTATCCTATCGCCAAGCCGCTGGGCCGATATGCTCGCGGATGCGAAGGGATCCCTCTTCTATTACCAGAACTGGCATCTTGCTTTTAACTCGGTAGATTACTATGCGCAAAACGCAGCATCGAAAACCCCGTTCCAGCACTTCTGGTCGCTGTCTATTCAGGGACAGATTTTTATTCTGTGGCCGTTGCTCTTCGCGCTGGTCGCATACCTTGTGCATCGTTTCCGCTGGAATCTGTTCACGACAACCATTTTGGTTTTCGATACGGTCTTTGTGGCATCTTTGACGTTTTCGATTATTGAAACCGAGACAAACCAGGGGTTCGCATACTTCGATACTCGTACCCGTCTCTGGGAGTTTGCTGTCGGGACGCTGCTCGCCATGGTAACCCTCAAATGGAAGGCCCCTGAGAAGGCGCGCGTCATCATGGGGTGGATCGGCGTTTTTGGGCTTGTGACCTGTGGCGCCTTCCTGCCCGTGCAGCGTTCCTTTCCCGGATTCTTAGCGCTGTATCCAGTAGTTTCAGGTGCTCTCGTCATTATGGCGGGCCGTACCAACAGTCGGTGGGGCGTAGACCGCTGGTTGGTCTCTAAACCTCTGCAGAGTCTCGGCAATATCTCCTACGCCCTGTACCTGGTGCACTGGCCCATCCTGATCTTGTACAGCACCGCTGTAGAGAAACCCCACGTGAATTTTCTTGAAGGAACCGCCATTATTGCGGTATCTATTGGCTTAGCTTGGGTTCTGATCCAGTTCGTGGAGAAACCGCTGCGTTACCGTAAAGACCCTTTCATTCCCTGGCTGATGAAAATACTGCGGTTTAAGAGGGTTTTCGCGGTCAAAACATGGGCCGATCAGCTTGCCTTCCTGGCCGCAACCTTTTTACTGGCAGGAATACCTCTTGCCGGTGCGCAGGCGTGGGTGAACTACTCCAATACTCAGGCGAGTATTCAGGCAGAAACGCAGACCCAGACTGCAACCGATAATCACCTAGGTGCTCGCGCCATCGGCACCGATCAGGCGCTCATGCACGACGACCCTATCCCTAATGGTGATTTGAAGAATCAATACGAGATGTTGAGCGACGGCAAATGCGAAGGCAATTTTGCCCTCTCTCATGACTCGCTTAAGAAGTACTGCTCTTCGCAGAAGAACGGAACAGATGATTCGCCGCTTATGATGGTCGTCGGTAACTCCCACGCGGAACAGGCAATGGCCATGTTCAAACCCGTTGCCGAGCAGTCCAAAGTTAATATGCAGTCGATCCTCTTGGGCGGATGCCAGTATCCGCAGCAGGATGCATCATCCTCGAACGAGTGCGCCGAGTTTAACCGGGACGTTACCGAAGAAATTCTGCAGCGTAAGCCGCAGACCGTGGTGATTATCGCAACCATCGCGGAGGCGCGGTCTAATGAGGAGCGCATCGACCCGGCCCTGGAGGAAACGGTCAAGAAGTTCACGGACGCTGGAATACAGGTGGTCGGTGTGCGCGATAACCCGCGGTACGACTACAACGTATACGAATGCGCACAGAAGGCAGGAGACGACCTGGAATCCTGCGCGCGCCCGGTCTCTGAGAAACTGGCTGAAAAGAACCCCGCCCAAGAGGTCTTTGACAAATACAAGGATAAGGGCGCGGTGCTGGTAGATATGACTGACCTGTACTGCCCGGAAGGAATGTGCCAACCGGTTGTCGGGAACGTCTACGTGTACATAGACGAGAACCATGTGAGCAAGGCATACGGGCGTACTATGGCGAAAACTATGCTTGAACGCGCCGCCAAGGGCGGCTGGATACCCACTGGCATGCTCTCGCTCTAAACACGTGCCAAGAATATACGATGCCGTGTCTTCTTAGCGGAAGGCGCGGCATCGGTACGTCTGAAGCCTCGGTGAACGGCAGCCGCCGCACGTTTACTATGCAGCGATGAAGTTTCATGTGCATATTTTGCAGACATCATATAAGTATCATGATCATGCAGGGGAGAAGGAACGACGTGTGCTCGTTGAAGGTGAAGGGACTCTCTGGCTAAGGTCTTCACACGGGACATGAAAAAGCTTTCATTCATACGCAGGACACACTCTTAGGCCCGGTGTTAGTAGGTGCCGTGATCGTGGTATGCGCTGATTCTGCAGCCGCAAACCTATTCCGGCATATAAAAGTTCTGTAGGCATTTTTATGGCGTCTTCAGTACCCTCATACTTATCTGGTTGCTCGTGCAGAACCGAAAGGAAGGTAAATCATGAAAACCGTAACTGAGCGTACTCTGCGCGTAGACAACGTGAGCCTAGGATACGGCGCACAGCCTATCGTCAAAGACCTGAGTTTAGAATTCCCGCAGGGCAAGGTCACCGCCATTATCGGCCCCAACGGATGCGGTAAATCCACGCTTCTGCGGGGTGTTTCGCGACTCTTGCATCCCCTTGACGGCGAGTTTTTGCTCGATGGTAAGCCTACGCATCAGTACTCCATGAAGGGGTTCGCACGCATGGTCGGGCTTATGCCGCAGCATCCTATTGCGCCTGAAGGCATTACTGTTGCCGATTTGGTTTCGCGGGGGCGCTACCCCTATCAAGGGCTTTTCAAACGTAATAGCGCCGAAGATGATGAGGCGGTAGCCTGGGCCCTAGAGGCCACCGATACGATGTCGCTCGCCGAACGCCAAGTAACCGAGCTTTCCGGCGGTCAGCGCCAGCGTGTGTGGATTGCGATGGCGCTTGCGCAGGAGACCGATATTCTGCTGTTGGATGAGCCGACCACGTACCTTGACCTGGCGCATCAGGTGGAGCTGCTGGATTTACTGGCGGACCTGAACGAAGAACGCGGCACCACCATGATTATGGTGCTGCACGAGCTGAATCTCGCCGCTCGCGTTGCAGACTATCTGATCGCCATGAAGGACGGGCAAATCGTCAGTCGCGGATCTGCTCACGAGGTGCTGACCTCCAGAAATCTTAACGATATTTTTGGGCTCAAGGCCGAGGTCGCCGATCCGTTTAGTGACGGGAGCGTGGTGGTGGTGCCGCATCATCGGTCTGCGCCCGCTTCGCAGAAGATACTGGACGACGTGAACCCGTGAAATAAGACTTAATAAAACAGGAGCGAGAAACCCGAACAAAACGCGGTTACGGTATGTTTGAGTTTGCTGCACGATTGGTTTGCCCTGCCTGAAACCGCACGCAGCTGGATGTCTGCGGCTGATACCTAAGACAGACATATTATTCATGGGATACTGGCGGGTAGATAAAACCAAAAGTTAGGAAGTACCTACCATGCTCAAACTCGATAAAAATGCCAGACTGCACGGCGAACCTGTGCGTTATGTGGCGATGGGCGACTCGTTTACCGAAGGCGTGGGTGATGTCGATACCGACCATCCCAACCAGGTGCGTGGCTGGGCAGATCGCGTTGCGGAAGCTATCGGCTCAGTCAATGCTCAGGCGCAGTACGCTAACTTGGCGATCCGCGGGCTTTTGATGCACCAGATTGTCGATCAGCAACTGGAAGCCGCCCTAGAGCTGAGACCGAACCTCGTTAGCTTCTACGGCGGCGGCAACGACATTATTAGCCTAAACGTGAATATAGATGAGATTATCTCGCACGCAGAGCGAGCCTTTGAGGCTCTGCGCGCGGAAGGAATCGAGGTTCTGACGATTACGGGTCTGGACGTGAAGGGAGAGGGACCCTTTGCTCGAACCCGCCCGCGTACCGCGCTGTATAACGAGCTTCTGCGCACGGTGGCGGATAAATACGGTGTGCACATTATCGATTACTGGCGTATGGACGATTTTCTGGACTGGCGGTTGTGGGCTGACGACCGCCTGCATATGAATGAGTTGGGGCATCAGCGCTTTGCATACCATGTGCTGACGCAGCTTGGGCTGGGGCATCTTGCGCAGGACGTGAACCTTATCGCCGGTGAAGAAGAGCCTCCGCCGCTGCGTGAGAGAGTTGCCGAAAGTGCGTATTGGGTAAGAACGCATGCTCTGCCTTGGATGGGTCGGCAGCTGACTGGGCGCAGTTTGGGGGATGGACTAAGCGCGAGGTACCCGAATTTGGTTCCTGCCGCTGGTCTTGGCGAGCCGGTAGAACTCGAAGAATAACCTGCCGTATGCCGTAAAAATATGGGTTTGTACGAGTTAAGATGTTAATCTCACATTTAAAATTTCACCAATGTAATTAGACGTTTGTCACATGGATATCGACAAGGGATGAAAATTTCGTCATGAACTACCTTAAACTCCCTTGTGACTTGAGGAAATAGCGAGAACTGGTAGAATAAGCGGGTAACTCTATCGCGACCTTTCGGCGTGCCCGGAAGAAGTCTGTATCAAATGGTTACCCCTCAAAATCCAAAAAATCCTTGGTTTTTAAGGGGAGTTTCTGGCGTGCAGGCTTGCGTGAGTTGCTGGATTTACCTAGAATTTAACGCTGTTCGTAGTGGTGGAAACGCCTCTCGACACTAAATTATGCTTCACCGTTTTTCCCGCGGCGGGGATTGACGTCTGGATCTCACCCAGATGCCGGTCTCAAACACTCTAGCCCGGAGAATAACCCGGTGCTTCTACATTGGTGACGGGACGTACGAGTAACATCGACTGCGCATCCGTCAGAAAAGTCAATCAATAAGGAGTGAAACATGGCAGCAGTCTGCCAGGTGACCGGAGCTGTTCCCGGCTTTGGACACAGCATTTCGCACTCGCATCGCCGCAATAAGCGTCGATTCGATCCGAACGTTCAGAAGAAGACCTATTGGGTTCCTTCGCTTCGCCGTAAGGTGACCCTGAACGTGTCCGCTAAGGGCATTAAGGTTATCGATGCTCGTGGCATTGATGCCGTGGTCGCAGAAATCATCGCACGCGGGGAGAAGATCTAGTACATGGCATCCAAGGCTAAGGACCTGCGTCCTATTATCAAACTCAAGTCCACTGCAGGCACCGGGTACACCTATGTAACCCGTAAGAATCGCCGCAATAATCCTGACCGTATGGTGCTAAAGAAGTACGATCCCGTGGTTCGCAAGCACGTTGACTTCCGAGAGGAGCGCTAAGAATGGCTAAGAAGTCAAAGATCGCTCGTAACGAGCAGCGCAAGGTCATCGTAGCTCGCTACGACGAGAAGCGTCGAGAACTGAAGAAGACGCTGGTGAACGAGAACGCTACCCCCGAGGAGCGCGAAGCAGCACGTGTAGCTTTGCAGAAGCTACCCCGCAACGCATCTCCCGTCCGCGTTCGCAACCGTGACCAGATCGACGGTCGTCCGCGCGGTACCTTCCAGAAGTTTGGTATCTCCCGCGTACGCTTCCGCGAGATGGCACACCGTGGCGAATTGCCCGGTATTACTAAGTCAAGCTGGTAATTTCTGGTATTTTGTACCTAGGCGAGTTATTTTTCCTCGTGAAAAGCAGCTCGACTTAGTCTGAAAAAGATAAGTCTCAGGAAGGGGCACCCCAAATGGCTAAGAACCGTACCGAACTTGTTGCAGAGGTAGCAGAGAAGTCTGGCAAGAGCCAGGCAACCGTGAACGCAGTGCTCGACGCAGTGTTCCAGGCTTTCGAGACCTCCGTCTCTAAGGGCGAGAAGATCACCATCCCCGGCTGGTTGGCTATCGAGCGTACCGACCGTGCAGCTCGTACCGGTCGCAACCCGCAGACCGGTGAAACCATCCAGATTCCCGCTGGTCACGGTGTGAAGCTGACCGCAGGCTCCAAGCTGAAGGCAGCAGTCGCTACCAAGAAGAAGGCCACCAAGGCCACCTCCAAGAAGAAGAAGTAACTTCTTGAGACTTCTAGGACCTGATAGGGGCTCCCACCACACGGTGGGAGCCCCTATGTTTATGGTTTGTTTTCTCTATCTGAGAGCTTCTGCCTCGTGATAACGCCCGATACCAAACTCCGTTTGAAAAGGTTGTCAGGACGGGATAAACTACCGGGGACGGAATCTTATTCTTCTAAGAACTTCACGTTGGACATACGCGTCGCAACATTACGCTGTAATGCCTTTCGCCCTAAGAAAAGCGGGCAACACCTTGTCACCTAAAAGTCTCAATCAGGTTAGCTAAAATAGTAGTAAGTAATGTTGCAGCCTGAAAATATATCCTGTTATGACACAGAAACACTCAGAAAGACATACCGTGACCATCGTACCGAGAAAGTATAGCGCTCTTCCGTTAGCCCTTGCAGGGCTTGGTCTGTTGAGCGCGTGTGCATCCTCCGAACCTCAGGATCCGGTGACTCCCGCCGTGGTGACAGTGACTGCATCCCCCTCAACACATGGTACGGCTGCGGAACCTTCACCTTCGGCAACCTCTAACCCCTCGTCAGATCCCTCTCATGCCCCCGACGCGCCCCAGGGTAATGGGGGAGGAGGAAATACCGCTGGCGGCTCGGTGAATGGTGATACTAATCAGAATCAGCCCGGAACCGGCGGGAACAATACGCCCGCGCAACGTAACAATGGTGGATCTCCAACCGAACCCAAGGTGAATGTGAATGGTTCTTGGACCCACACGAACTCCGAAGGCGATAAAATCACCGTTGAGACGAGCGGCGCGTGGGAAGTTATCAAGAGCGACGGCGAGGTCATTAGAGTGAGCGCAAGCGGCGCATGGACCCAGACCGACCATGACGGCGAGGTTATCACGGTTAACGCCGACGGTTCGTGGTCAGTCTCCGAGAACGGCATTGTTGAGGATGGAGAAGATCGGCCTGAAACCCCTACAATTCCTGGAAAACCCAATAGTTCGGAGGCGGCAACTCCGGTAACCCCTGCAACTCCGCGTTAAAACGCGGTTCTGTGCGGAAAACTGGTATACACAACATATAACTATGAACGATATAAATGTATAAGTATTATTAAATACTTTATATATAAACTTTATAAGTATTTCACCCTGTTCTCAAAATATCTATAAATCAAACGGTCCTTGCACAAAGATCTCTGCGGTCGGTTGGTCGGGTGATACTCTACTAAGCTGAGCTTTCTTGTGTTTTGGCATTTCTTGTCGTTGAGCGTATGCCTCTTGATACGTGAATGAAGTTTTGCCTTGTGGGGCAGGGGTTTGTGTATCGGGAGGATAAAGACCTTCACATAGAACTCTCGTAAGTGTAAAGAAAATATATATAAAAAGGTTGATTAACTTTAATCCGTAGTTTCATCTCCGAGATTTTGAAGTGTTTCCCAAGATATTCTTGAGGGTACCCGCAGAAATTAACGTGATATTTTTCAAGAAACGTGTTAATGGATAGCTTCAAGAAGCGGAACACCTTTAGAATAGATATATCCCTCCTTCCGGAAGGACTATTTATCCCGCAACGACGCTCTTTAGTGGGGGTCACTATAACACCATATTCTTCGGTGCTGTGGTGCGCTCATGCTGAACGTCTGGGTGGTCGCAACGGGACGTCATCACCGGTTTATAGAAAGAAATGCAATGAGCATGAAGAGAACCTACACCATTGTATCGGTGGCTGTGGCGAGTATTCTTGCCCTGAGCGCCTGCGGCTCCTCAAATGAGGCGTCTTCCTCCGTAACGTTATCGCCCAACAGTAGCTCCTCAAGCTCAAAATCTTCCCCCACGAAATCTAAGTCTCCAAGTCCCAGTTCCTCGGCGAGTTCATCCCCTTCCGCGACGGCGACTGAAACCGCAACCCCTGAACCTGCGGATGCTACTCCCTCTTCAACCGCCGAGAGTAATACTACAGGTGAAGCCGTGAATGCTCCCACGCTCACGGATGCGGCAACAGCCCCCGAATCTCCGGCTGCTAATTCTCCTGAGGAAAGCGCAGCAGCTGGTGGTGTAGATGCGAATAAGGATGTCGATGAAGCGGCGAAGCCGGCTGACGGCTCTGCTGGAAGTAACTCTGGGCAGCAGGGAAATTCTGGAGGTCAGGGAGGAGCAGGATCCGTAAATAAAAATGGCGGTTCGCAAGGATCTACCGGCAACAAGGGAAATGGCGGTGCTTCTAGTATCAAGGTGAACCGCGATGGTTCGTGGTCTCAGACCGCTGCGGATGGAAGCACTATCAAAGTTGATTCCGATGGCTCGTGGAAACGCAAGAATGCCGATGGAACCCGAATTCGTGTGTACGATGACGGATCGTGGGTGCAAAAGTATCCGAATGGAAGCGAATTCGGCGTCACCGATAACGGCGAGTGGTACTCCACTAATGGATGGCGAATCTCATCCTACACGCCCCCAGCGCCCACGTATCCTGGACGGGGGACGGCTCGTCCAGCACAGCCTAAGCGCGCTGTTTGGCAGGGGCGCGGGTAATAAAAATCGGCTGACCGTCTGCCCTGAGATGGGAAAACACGTGAAAACTATAAAAATTATAGCGAGTCTTGCTCTGGCATTTGCTTCTGCTCTGACGCTAAGCGCTTGCGTTGCTCATAGCTCCAGCGGTTCGGCCGCCTCTCCATCGGTGTCGAAAACACATAAGCCTTTTCCGTCCGTAACGGTACGCAGTATGGAAGAACAAACCACACATGTGTCCTCGGACGGTTCATGGTCTTATGTGTCCAATGATGGTTTGCAGGTGAAAGTCAATGCTGACGGTTCTTGGACTAAAACCGGGATTATGGGCGAGGAAACTGCGGTGTCGGCAGATGGGTCCTGGACCCATAAGGCTCAAGCCGAGATTGCAGAGCAGGGAACAGTGCAAGGCTCCCAGGCTAAGGTGCAGGCGGATGGCGGCTACGCGACTGTGAAGAAAGGCGGGCAGCCCGGAACCGCGAAACCCACGGTTCCTCAGATACCTGAAAAACCTGCAAACCCTCAGGCGGTAACGCCTAAGACCCCGGTTGAGCCCTCGTATGCTCTGCAATAGTGTGTGACTGCGACCTCTGTCGTGAGGACTTTCAGGAACCGAAGCGCCGCATCTATAAGGCTAGGATGCAGGGCTTCGGCTTTTCATCTGCCTGCGATAAGAGCCTGTGGTACGGGGGGGGGTACACCCCCTTTATTTTCATGGAATTCGGAGGTCTGAAATAGGTATAAAAAACCTTAAGATAATTTTTAAGTTTCTTAGGGTAAACACAGGTTTACATAGGCTCAACATAGCTAGAACCAGTAGAATAAAGGTATTCCCGGACAGGGTATAGCCCTGTAATTTCAGTCTTGTGACGCAAAATTTTCGGGTACTGAACAGTAATTCATCATCAGAAAGACTACGCACATGATCACCAAGAAAACTTCCGCCCTTCTTTCTCTAGCTGTAGCAGGCGTTGTAGCCCTCAGCGCATGCGGTGCCAATAACTCCAATAACGCTTCGAACTCTTCATCGGCATCCGCTTCTGCATCTGCGACTCCCAAGGTCTCCGCCTCCGATGGTTCGGTCACTGTGAATAATGGTGATACCTCTGTTACCGCTGGGGCTGACGGTAATATGCAGATGAAGAACGGCGATTCCACGGTATCTGCTGGTACTAACGGCGGAATGCAAGCGGATAACGGCTCGGGGTCGAGTGCATCCGCATCTACTAGCAATAATGGCGGCGGGGCCGGTTCGCATACTGTTGTATCTGATGGGTCGTGGACTTACACTGAAGCTGATGGTGATAGTGTCGTTGTGGCTTCCGACGGCTCATGGGTTCGCACCGAGACTGATGGCGATATTACCACTGTGAGTTCCGATGGCTCATGGACTGTTATAGATGGTCGTGATGTAACAGCTGTAAACGCTGATGGCAGCTACACCGTTCAGGAGGATGGCAAGCCGTCCACTAAGAAGCCAAGCCTTCCGGATCTGCCCAATAAGCCAAGCGACTCTAAAGCTGTAACTCCTAAGTCCCCGGTTCAGCCAACCACTGCCGGCTAGATTATCCTATGTAAAGAGCCGATATGCCGTGCGTTGCCTCTGACGCGCTACGGTAACTACTGGTCTAGAAGGCTCCACCCGGACGTAGCATCACGGTATACGGCGCGATAATTCAAGCGGTGCGCATCCTTACGATAAGGATGCGCACCGCTTTGGTGTGTGGATAAAGGGCGGCAAAATAAAAACCCCGAAACCATAAGAGACTCTTGTGTAAGTGCAAGGTATGCTCTAAATTTTCTGAGGTCTAAGAGAAGGGTAAATATTTTAAAATATTAATTAATTTTAATAACACAAGGAAATACAGTTAATTGTTTGGGCTAGAAATGAGTATGCGTTAAAGGGTCTATTTATTGCTCTTAGCATAAAAAGAGCCACAGGGAGGGGAAAATTCCTGAAAAATACCGTCAGTGTGTGAGAGAGTTGAAAACCAGTCAATAATCACCGGCAGAAAGGATAGGCGTATGATCGCCAAGAAGACTTCCGCTTTTGTATCCCTGGCTGTTGCGGGCATGGTGGCGCTGAGCGCCTGTGGCTCGGACAATTCTAACGGCTCCTCCTCAAGCTCTTCCGCAGGAAGCGGGGCGTCCGATTCCGCATCGGCAAACTCTTCAGCTTCCGCTTCCGGCGGCTCAGACTCCTCGAACGCTAGCGGTGGCGCCAGCGGCGATGCTTCGGCAAACTCCAGTGCCGGTTCTGATGCTAGCGGCGGTGCAGACTCAGAGAAGGGGTCTGGTAGCGGATCTAGCGACGGCGCCGGATCGGATAATAAGTCTGGTTCTGATTCTGGCTCACAATCAGGCAGCGAGGGCGGCTCCGGTGGAGGCTCAGGTGCTGAAGGTGGTGGCGGCGCTCAGGGCGGCGCACAATCGGGCAGCGGTGACGGATCAGGTGGCGGAGCGAACGGTTCTGGCGCTGAGGGTGGCGGCGGTGCCCAGGGTGGCAACGCTCCTAACTCTGGCGGCGGTGCTGCCGGCGCTGACGGTAGCGGCGCACAGGGTGGTGGCGCCAATGGCGCTCCCGGTTCTGAGGGATACGTTCTGGTCTCGGAAGACGGCTCTTGGACTGCTACTGAACCCGACGGCGATACGGTCACGGTATACTATGATGGCTCTTGGACTAGGACCGATGCTTCCGATGGTCACACCGATCTGGTGGGCATCGATGGCTCCTGGGTTAAGAACGAAGGCAATACGGTGACGGCTGTGCAGTACAACGGTGCCTACAACGTGATGGTTAACGGTCAGGCTACGTCCGAAAAACCCACCGACCTGCCGGATCTTCCCGTGGTTCCCAATACTCCGGGAGCGGTAACTCCTAAAACGCCTCTCAACCCGACCACTGCGGGTTAGCACCTGCAGATGGCCGTGAGGCGGCTGTGTAATCTGGCGCGCATCCTTAGTTTTTGAGGATGCGCGCTTTATTTTTGTTAAAAATACGGAAGATATAAATATGATGGGGGAATTTAACCGTTGGATATGCAATCAAACTACATAATTTTATGCACGCCATTTCGAAAATATTTATGGAAATGCAATGTATTTACGGCTCATAGCATAAAAACGTTCCGCACCTGGGATAAATCCCTGAAAAATACTTTAGGTGTGTGAGAGGGTGGGTTTTGAACCAACAATTACCGGCAGAAAGGATAGGCGTATGATCGCCAAGAAGACTTCTGTTTTTGTGTCCCTGGCTGTTGCTGGCGTGGTGGCGCTGAGCGCATGTGGCTCTGGCAGCTCCGGTGGTGACTCCTCCTCAAGCTCATCCTCAGCATCTACATCGTCAAGTTCATCAGCCTCGCAGGGATCCGTGACCACGGACAACGGCGGCACATCAGGCGACTCCGGTTCAGGCGGTGGCGCTGGCGGCGGCTCGGGCGCAGAAAATAATTCTGGCGGCGGCTCACAGATGGAGAATGGCGGCGGATCCGGCGGCGGCACTGGTTCAGAGCCTTCAGAGGGCGGCAACATGCAGACCGGTGAGAGCGGTACCGGTGGTCAGATGCAGACGAAGCCCGGCAGTGAAGGTGGAGCCCGTATGGATAACCCGCCGGAGGAACAACAGCAACAACAGCCCCAGCAAGGGCAGCAACAGCAGCAGCCTCAGCAGGGACAACAGCAGCCTCAGCAACAGCAAAAGCAGTAACCTGAGGCATTCGCCCCTCTGCGGCGGTATGCTGCCGCCGAAACAGGCGAGTTTCGGCGTATCTGTGCATATGGCGCGCATCCTTGAACGTGAGGATGCGCGCCATTGTGGCGTTCAAAACGTTAACCAGCCGAACATGTCACATCTTCGCCGTGAAATACCTGGTCAGCTGACAAACCGGTAGAATGTGGGATATTGACAGGTTGCGGGTACACCCGCATATGACGACTACGAGCGAGGGGGCGGAACATGCACACACGCGCAAAGACGCGCCCTCATGCCCGCCTTCTCGCCGTCAAAGACTGTGCCGAGCGGAAATCATCGCCGCGTGAGGTACAGCCAGCAACCGCTACTCGGCGAGGCGCCCGTGTGATGCGTGCCTGGCTTATCTCGGCATCTGCGGTTCTGCTGGGCTCGGCAGGGCATACTCTCGCCGGAGGCGGCGCCGCGCATCCGATGATTCTTGCGCTTTGTACCGCGTTAGGGGCGCTCGCCGCTCTGGGACTTCTAGCGCTTCTCGAACGTATAACGCGCTCACGGCAGCGAGCCCTCTACCTGGGCACCGCAGCAGGCGCCCTCACGGTACAAATCCTGCTCCACGGTGTTTTCAACCTATCCCACGGATCCGCTCAGGCGGCGCATCGTGTGGCGGCGTTGCAGGGAAACCACGCGCACGGTCATGCACATGCGCCCGGAACACCCCTCGCCCTTGAACACGGGAATGGGCTCAGCCACGCCGTCGCCCAGCACGCTACCGGTACTATGATCGGGGTGCACGCTCTTGCAGCCCTGCTAAGCCTTATACTTTTGCACCGTGGTGAACGCGCCCTCGCGCAGGCATTGTGGGCTCTGCACTGTTATCTGAATACACGTTTGCAGTCCGCTCTGCGCGTTCCGGTGCTGGCGCCGCTTCCTGTCTTCCCCCGTATATACGGACGTTTTGTCATATCCGTTTATCTTCGTCGGCTGATGCTGGCGTTCTCCCGCGTGGAGCGAGGACCGCCTGCAGTCTTGGGAAACCCCGCATAACCCCAACCATCGCCCGTGCTACGAGTCTGCCCACCGGCTGGCTTGTGTGAGTGTTATACACCTTCCTCGACTAAAACCGAGCGTGAAGGCGCGTGCGGCATGGGCATTCGATGCAGATAAAGGATTTACACATATGCGCACCATGATGCGTACCCTGGCGGCGGTCTTGCTCGCCAGCCTGATGCTTTTCGGCGGTGCCGCAGCGCAGGCGCATGACGAACTGGTCTCTTCCGACCCCGCCGCGAACGCAACTTTGACGCAGGCACCTGCCGAGCTGAACCTGACCTACAGCGCGAACCTCATGAATATTGAGGGCGGAAACCGCGTGCGCGTGGTCGATTCGACCGGCGCATCCGTAGCTGAAGGCGAGCCACAGGTGAAGGGAACGACCGTCACCCAGCCGCTCAAAATCAAGGATGCGAGCGCCGACGAGACCTATACCGTCACCTGGCGCGTAGTCTCCTCGGACGGGCACCCTATTCAGGGAACCTACACGTTCAGCGTTGGCGCAGGTAAAGCCGCAGCGCCCTCGCAGGATGCGGGCACCGGCGAATCTTCGCAGGCCGCAGCTGATACCCAGAACTCCACTAAGTCAGATTCCGATTCCGGGGTGAATTGGTGGCTGATTGGCGGCGGTGTAGGTTTCTTCGTCGTGCTGGCTGTGGGGATTCTCGCCCTGCTCAAAAAACGTTCCGCATAATACCTTGTACACCCGTGACGTTACGGGCAGCTTCCGGACGTCACGCCCATTGGCAGGCGCCGCATCGGGATCTTCTCGCAGATTGCGGCACGCGCGATTAAAAGTCGCAGAATAATCGAACGTCGCGACTGCCGCATGTGCCTGCCGAAGAATTGTTCGCACACACAGGCGGGTTTTACCGCCAGAAAAGAGTAAAAGATCATGAAAAAATTTCAGGCTCACCACAAGCTGATGGCTTTGAGTTCCGTAGCTCTCGCCGGGATTCTCACCCTGAACGCTTGTGGCTCTACCAACACGAACTCTGATTCGAGCGCATCCGCAACGAGCTCTTCCAGCGCAACGGCAAGCGGTTCGGCGCAGTCGTCTTCAGGCCCGATCAAGATTGAGAACACCTGGGCTAAGGCAACCGACGGTGGTATGACCGGCGTTTTCGGCAAGATTACCAATACCAGCGATCACGATGTGAAGGTCGTCTCGGCTACCTCGACTGCGACCGATGAAGTGCAGCTGCACACCACGGTTAAGGACTCCAACGGAAGCACCAAGATGCAGCAGGTGCAGGAATTTACGGTGAAAGCGGGGGAGACCCTGGAACTGAAGCCCGGAGGCAACCACATTATGCTGATGGGTCTGAACTGCTCGCTCTCGGCGGGTGCCAGCACCACGGTAACCCTCAAGACTGAGGACGGCGCAACCCTGGAGTTCAAGCCTGAGGCACGTGACTACTCTGGCGCTAAGGAAGAATACCAGGGCGATGCGCAGTCCACCGGCTCAGCTTCGGCGGACGCATCTGCATCAGCTTCGGGTGACTCCCATGACGGCCACGAGCATGGTCACGGGGATGGTGAGCACTCCGATCATGAACATAATCATGGGGATGGCGAGCATTCCGATCATGAACATGGTACGCACGAACACGGTGAGCACAGCGACCACGACCATATGAGCGGCGAAGCCTCGGGGAGCGCATCCGCAAAACCGCAGTGTAAGTAGCCGCAGCGCTCGGCAACGGGTGTTTTAACACATCCACCGAGCCTATGCAGGGTGCGCGGTGCACGAAACCGCAACATTTGGGGGACTGGCACCGCGCATCCTGCCCCACTCAGCTGAGGCGCCGATAGCGCGCATGAGAGATAGCCGCAGGCATAGAGGAATGAAAGATTATGACGGCGGAGAATGACAAGATGGGTACCCCGCAGCCTCCGCATGAGCCTTCTTCGACGGAGGCCAACGAGCCGCAGGAGGGTACCGCCGGGATGGTTGAAGGATCGGCAGTTACGGACTCTGAACGGCATCAAGGCGCCCGGTCTGCGGAATCCCCAGGGGTGCGTCGCCGTACAGCACTCGCCGGTGCTTTCCTGGGGGTGGGTGCCGGTGTTGCCGTCGGGGCTGGCACGCGCGGTCTGATAGCGCCGGGGCATGAAACGGGTGCGCCCGAGACTGTACCCGCACAGCAGGCGCTGACCGCCCAAACCGTGAATTTTTACGGCGATAAGCAGGCCGGGATTATGACCCCGGTACAGGCTCATGCGCGTTTTATTGCTCTTGATCTGAACGATGGACTGGATGCTTCTGGGGTGCAGCGTCTGTTGAGGATTCTGACCTCCGATGCGGCCGCCCTGACTGCAGGGCAGACTCCGCTGACAGATCAGGAACCTGAGCTTGTGCAGGCTCCCGCACATTTGACTATCACATTCGGGTTTGGCGAAAAGATTTTTGATATTGTGGCACCCGCCAAAAAACCGGCGTGGCTTAAACCTCTCCCAGCGTTCCCGAAGATCGACCAACTGCAGCAGAAGTGGAACGGCGGTGATCTGCTCCTGCAGATTTGCGGGGATAATCTGCTGACAGTCTCACATGCCCAGCGGATGCTCACCAAAGACACCCGCTCCTTCGGGCGTATCCGCTGGGTGCAAGAGGGCTTTCTGAGCGCCTTCGGTACCGGTCAGGGCACTCCGCGTAATCTCTTCGGACAGGTAGACGGCACCGTGAATCCGGTCGAAGACCCTCACGAGACACCTGGGCGCGGCGGCGGGTCGGCACACGAGATCGTGTGGGGTGAGGGGAGTGCTGAGCAGAACTTCCCCCAGGCCTGGGAACCGGGCGGTACCTCCGTGGTGATTAGGCGCATCCACATGAATCTGGATACCTGGGATGAGGTCGATACCCCCGCTCGCGAAGATGCTATAGGACGTAAGCTCTCTAATGGTGCGCCCTTGACTGGCAATGATGAATTTGATGACCCCGACTTTGATAAGCTCGATAACCTGGGCTTTGAGGTAATCGCCCCGTATGCGCATATCCGCCGGGCGCACGGCACCGAGCTTGAGAAGAAACCGTGGGAGCGCATCCTGCGGCGCGGCTATAACTATGACGAGCCGGTCTTTAACGCCTCCGGGTTCTCAGAACACGGGCAGATCAGTGGCGGCATTTCGGATGCGGGGCTGATTTTCGTGGCGTACCAGGCAGACCCGGTGGCGCAGTTTGTGCCTATTCAGAAACGGCTTGAACAACTGGATATGCTTAACACATGGACGGTTCCGGTGGGATCAGCCGTGTTCGCAATTCCTGCCGGGGTACGTGAGGAAGGCGGGTATATCGGCGAAAGCCTCTTCACCTAGCCGCCCAAGATTTACGCGCAAACCTAACACGCACCACAGATGAAAAAGAACTATGGCTACTACGTCTTCACAACCGCAGAAAACCGAGACTGACCCTCAGCACGCCACCGTGCGTCCCGGGCTGTCCGCGCCCTGGATTACCGCCTATGTTGGGGTCGGTCTGCTGACTCTGCTGGTCTCGTTAAGGCTAACTCTAGCGAACTCGGGAACCGAGCTTGCCGATGCTGGCGGTTTTGTACGCTGGGCGCTGCCTATTTCCGAGGTTATTCATAATTTCTCGATGGCGACGACCATAGGTGCGCTGATCTTTGCGATGGGCATTATTCCCCGCTATGCAGCCGATGCCGCCGGAACACGCCGCGGCGAGCGCACCACGAAAAACGCCGTCGATAAAGAGTACAAGCCATTTGCCGATGTGCTGAACCTTGCCGCCGCCTCCGCCGTGCTGTGGACTCTCGCAGCGCTTGCCGTTCTGATTCTTTCCTATGCCGATATTTCGGGGCGACCCATTGGCTCTGGCACCGATTACGCTAGTGAGCTCATCAGTTATATCACCACCTTAGATGCGGGCAAAGAAAAAGGTATGACCGTCGTGGTCGCCGCCGTGGTCGCCACCGCCTGTTTCGGGGTACGCTCGCTTATGGGACTGTTTTTCATCTTCATGATCTCGCTCGTCGGTATCGCGGATATGGCGCTTTCGGGGCATTCCTCGGGCGGGCAGGACCATATGGGCGCCGTCAACTCCCTGGGACTGCACCTGCTGGGGGTGAGTATCTGGTGCGGTGGGCTGATCGCGTTGGCGTTTATCTCGCGCGGTATTTCGGGTAAGGATGCGGGCACCGGCACCATCGTCGAGGCGCACCGCGGCGAACACACGGCGGCATCTCGTCGCGTGCCGATGGCTCAGGCGGTACTACGCCGCTACTCGCTGCTTGCCCTCATTGGGTTCATTCTCGTGCTGCTCTCGGGCATTACGAACGCCGGGGTGCGCATGTCATCGTGGCGGGATTTAGGCACCGACTACGGCAAGATTGTGCTGCTCAAATTGGGGTTAACGCTTCTGCTCGGGGTAATCGGGGCAGCGCATCGGCTTTATCTGATTCCCGCGCTCTCTGCCGGTAAGATGAGCGGCACGCGTGCCCTGTGGAGCGCCATCTCTGCTGAGCTCGTGATCATGGGGGCAGCCTCCGGACTGGGGGCTTCGCTCTCACGTACACCGCCACCGGTTCCGGAAACTCTCGCGCCGGATGCCACGCCGGTGCGCATTATCACCTGGT
>ERZ773005.775-NODE-775-length-20803-cov-18.116590_pt1 | contig 20803 bp, 18 predicted proteins | sample MGYA00580666_ERZ773005 | MGnify/ENA primary metagenome ERZ773005 (study PRJEB29015, sample SAMEA2737999) | human oral metagenome | biome: human oral; feature: human-associated habitat; material: dental | place: China | collected 2061 ...
ACTTTTAGGTGGTCTTGTCTGGTCCATCTTAAGCTATATCGTCTTTATCTTGAGTGTATTGATTATCTTCTTCTTAACACCAATAGAAAAAGACTTCACCGTCCTCTATAACTTCATTTCCCCTTACCTCAGCTACGGCTGGCTGTATGCTCTGTCACTATTTGTCGGTTCGATTACATGGATTTTATCTATTTACCTCTCCATCTCAATCGGACAACTCTTTAATGAGTATCGAACAGCTATGGGAATTCTAGCCTATATCGTCATTGCCATCGTCATTGGTTATGTTTCTCTCTTTTTCCGAATTGAAAATGACTTTAACATGATGATTGGTACAGAAATCTTGCGCGATCTCTTTTTATCAGCTATCTACTATCTCGGTACCTACTATATCTTGAAAAACAAGGTTAATTTGCAATAGTTTAAACGTCAAAAAAGGATAACATCTCATCACTGAGAGGCTATCCTTTTCTTTATCTCATTTTCTAACTAGATTAAAAAAATGAATCCATCTAACAATTAAATTATAAGATCTGATCTAAATATCTCGTTTAATTTCTTTATTGTGTCACTATCATTATATTCCTTAAATATTCTGATAGCTTTGGAACACTCTTTCTTACATATCTCTACTCGAGTAGTTTTAATATGATAAATACCTCTTAAAAAAGCAAATAATTTTTTTCGAAATAATATCCTTGCCTCGTAAGTAAATTTTCTAAATCATCTATAAAAAATTGAGCGCTATCTAACAAATTATTTTTTAACAGTAATTCCAAGTTAAATAAATATAAAGGAATTACCCTGTGAGCTCCCGTTTCCGTTTTTAAAAAATGTCGTGTTTTCTTGATTACTATTCTATATAGTAAGCTAATGGTTTTTGTATTCATAAAAAACACCGAATTATAGAAAATTTTTAGTTCATACTCCATCCAAGTATCTACAGAAAGCAGATATTTTATTAATTCATTGCATTTAGATGAATTATAAGGAAGGTTTGCAAGACGGTTGATCTGTTGCTCAGTAATCAATTTTATATGGTAATTGCATAAACTTTTTTCTTGCTTTTGTCTTAACTCTATTTTCTGGACTAATTCTTGAAGTAAAAATATATCTGAAGAATTTACAGCATTTTCTAACTCTCCCCAAAAACATACCTTTTGGGAATAATAACAGTGAACTAACTCTTCAAATTCTGAAAATGAGGTTCCAAGGCGATCTAACAGAATATAAAAATGATTAATAGACAACTTCGTAACTCCATTCTCGAACCGAGAAATTGTTGATTCACTAATTTCATTACACGCTAAATCTTTCAGACGAAAATTTTTTGAAATACGGATATCTTTTAAAACGGCTCCAAAATTTTCCATATCAATCCTCTTCCATTTCTGCAATAAATAAAATGAGCTTTTTTTATTCTGATATAATTATATCAAAATAAAAAAAGAAGAAAAATATTATTATGAAAATTTTGAAGAAAATTTCATTGTCAACAGTCGCCTTACTAAGTTTAGCAGCATCCCTGCCAATCAATAATCCAGTTTCTGCTCAAGAATCCTCTACTCAAACGAGTTATAGTAAGTCAAGTGGAAGTTGGATAAAATCTGATAGCCGTTGGTGGTATGAGCATTCTGATGGTTCTTATACTACAAATGGATGGGAAAAAATAAATGGCACCTGGTACTATTTTGATAGTAAAGGTTGGATGAAGACAGGTTGGATTAAAGAATATGGAAAATGGTATTTTCTAGATGATAGTGGAGCCATGAAAACTGGATGGTGTTGGGATTCGGGTAGTTGGTATTATTTAGATACTAGTGGAGCTATGCAGACGGGTTGGCACAATATCGGAGATGATACCTACTTCTTTGCTAATAGTGGCGAAAGCCGAAATATCAATCGTCGGGCTTTAGTTCTTGGTGAAACATCTACTCCAGCAGTACCTATCGCAGATGTTAATGCGATGGAAAAGGTATTTAGCAACCAAAATTTCAGTGAAGTTGTTCGTTTCCCAGATAGAACTAAGTCTGAGATTATTGCAAAAATGCAAGAACTATTTGAGTCTTCTACCGAAAGTGATGTGAACTATCTTTACTTTACTTGTCATGGAGGAAGAGATGGAAGAATCTATATTGGGAGTGATAAAACAGCATTTTCTGGTTGGGAATTGGCGTCCATTTTAAAACAATACAAAGGTAAGTTTGTTGTTATGCTGGATTGTTGCTATTCAGGAACAATTATAAATGCAGATAAATCAGATGAAAAGGCCATCTCTAAGTCTGAAGAAGTATTTGATGAACAAAAATTTTTAGCAGGATTTTCAACAGGAGATGTAGCAAGCAAGAATGGCGAAATGCTTGATTCTAAATTCCTCGTACTATGTGCCTCTTGGCAGGGGGAAGAATCGTATAGTACATATGGAGGTGGGAGTCTTGCCACAAGATACTGGGCAATGGGAACAGGCTGGAATCCTCTTCAAAATATAAAGATTTCGCCTGTAGCTGATGTCAATAAGAATGGAAGAGTTACTTTGGATGAACTCTATCAATATTCTTACAGTCAGGTTCTTGAAGTTATATCAAGAAGTAATAAGCAGCAACATGTATCAGTTTATCCAGAAAACAGTCAATTTGTTTTATTCCAAAAATAAGGAGTTAAGAAAATGAGAGTATCAAAAAAAATCACACTATTTAGTTTGTCTCTAGTAGGTTTAGCCTTACTGGCTTTCCCTCATTCAGGAAAGGCCTTCGAGCTTGAAGAAGAGTGGGTTATTAAGGGTGGTGTTAAGTATCAAGATGGCAAAATTCTACGATTTGAAAATGGACATGAAGTAGATATCAAAGTCTTAGATTTGCCAAAAACTGAGAAAATCGAGTGGAAAGTTACTTTAAATGGTCAAGATCAGACTGTCAATTTTCTAGGTCAAGAAAAGGACAAGTCTATGGTCGGTACAGAGGGGCGTTACCTGAATTTCTACGTACCTTTTGGCTACAGAGGAGATATCAAAGTAGAAGCCAAGAGTGGAAATGAAACAAAGACCTGGTCCACTAAAGTAGTTGATGATGTGTATAATGAAGGTGGAAAGAGTGGTTACTACCGTATTGAAGAATCAAACGATCAATACACCTACCTTGATACCAAATGGGACTATCAAACAAAGACCTACACTGCCACCTTACCAGAGACTATCAATGGTCAAAAAGTATATGCTTGGGCAGACTATGACAATGGTGAGTTGAAACTTGCAAAACCAGAAACTATCAGTCATTCCTATAAGGATGGAGGATCTTTCCAAGATCTTTATCCGATTGTAAAAGCGGAAAGCTGGCTAAAATCAAAACAAAATTGGTACTATCAAAAACAAGGTCAACTAGTTCAAAATTCTTGGATCAAGGATCAGGGAAGCTGGTACTTTATGGATGATAAAGGGGTTATGTTTAATCAAACTTGGCTATACCAAGGTGGTAGCTGGTATGCCTTTAAATCATCAGGAGCTATGATTTCCGCTGATTGGTTATATGATAATGGATCTTGGTATTACCTAAAAGATTCAGGTTCTATGGCGACAGGCTGGATTAAAGATGGTGGCTCTTGGTACTACCTAAATGATTCAGGTTCTATGGCAACAGGTTGGCTTAAAGATAGTGGAACTTGGTATTACCTAAAAGACTCAGGTTCAATGGCGACAGGTTGGGTCAAAGATAATGGTAAGTGGTACTATCTCGCATCATCTGGTAATATGCTTCGTAGTACCTATACACCTGATGGCTATTATGTAGATGATAGTGGAGCTTGGTAATAATCTAGAGTATAAATCTTATTCTATTGACTATTAGTTATAGATTCACAGGCTAAATGATATAAAAGCTACACGACAATACGAAAAGCGAATCAAAACAACAAATTCTGTTTTGTTCGCTTTTTTATTTTATCTGTTACATTTCGACATTTTCATTTAATTGTATATCCCCATAAAATTTACATTTTTATAAGAAGTATTTAATAAAAAGGAGTATAATGACTTTAAAACTAATTACATGTATATCGATAAGGAGGTCAACTCTTTATGCTTAGAACTTTTGTTGCGAAAAAGCACCTAATACTTTACTTCTTTTCTATTGCCATTACTTGGCTGGAAGCGATTATCACACCAGCACTTGTTCAGAATATTGTTGCTAGTTTTACCAATCAAGAACTGGGCCTTCTTTGGAAAGTTTTGATTTTGGGAATCCTTGGTAATCTCATCCTCTTACTGGGTTTGGCTGGGAAACGCTATTACTATGCTCGTTTGATTACTGATTTCAAATATGGAATCAAGAGCGCTATTTTCAAGCGATTTTTAAACAGTTATGAGATTGATGAAAAGGATATTTTATCCGACCTAGAAAACGACGTCAAGCAAGTAGAAGAAAGCTATATTGAGCCAACGGTTATCATTATTTCTTCTCTCGGCTTCACCACTGTGTCCATTCTCTATGCCCTATGGACCAATTTTTACCTAGGCTTGATTTTCATCCTCTTCTACTCCTTCCCTGTCCTCTGTAGCGCTATCGGATCCAAGCGTTTAGATTCACTTTCTGAAAAGCGATCCACTATTAACCAGAGCTACTTATCAAACTTGACAAATTTTATTGGCGGTAGCCAACAAATTCGCCATTATCAGGGAGAAGACTACTTTTTTGCTCGCTATCAAAAGCAATTACAAACCAGTCTAGATGCCGAAATCAACTATGAAAAACAACGAACTTTAAACAGTCTTTTTATCAATAGCATCGATGCCTTTTGTTCTGTCACACCAATCGTCATCGGTGGCTTTATGACCTACTATAATTATTTAGATGCGGCGAGTTTTGTGGCCATCTATCTAGTTTCCCATAATATGGGCTATCATTCCAAGAGTTGGCTTACTTTACCAACACCCGAAAAGCGAATCGAACTCTTCTCAACAAATACCAAAAACTTTTGGGCCAGTCTGACTTCATCTCGCCTAGAAGCATAGAAAACATTTTCCCTATCCAGCTTAACAGCATCTCCTTAGAAAAAGATGGAAATAGCCTCTTATCTCCGATTTCCATACACATCAAGCAAGGAGAAAAAATTGCTATTATCGGGGAAAGTGGCTCTGGTAAAACAACCCTGCTCAATATCATTCATGGAGAAGAGACACCAACAAGTGGTCAGATTAGCTTTGCTGGTCAGAACCTGTCACATCAAGAAATCACAAGTATTAGTTCCTATATTCTCCAAGATAGCCATTACTTTGACACGCTATCTCTGGAAGACAATATCCTTCTGGGACTGGATAAAAATCAAGAGACTTTAAATCATATCCTCAAAAAAACAGGATTAGAACATTTGAAAAATCGAATGCTCAGCAACGATAGTCTGTCTGGTGGCGAGAAACAACATCTCGAAATCGCTCGCGCCCTCTACCATGATAGCCAACTCATCTTAGCAGATGAGATTAAGGCCAATCTTGACTTAGAAAATAGCAGAAAGATCAGTGACTTGCTCTTCTCCCTACCTCAAACAGTCATTGAAGTCATTCACCACTACACAGAAGAGGACTTAAAACACTACGACCAAGTCATTCATTTAAGCAGAGAAAAGTAGTATTCTACAACATAGCAAAAAATGCAGAGTCTTGGGCAAATGCCCCAGACTCTGCATTTTCAAACTTTGTTATGCTTGCAAGGACTACATGACTTCAGAAGAATGATTGGCCTTGTCACTTTCAGACCCAATTTTTTCATTCCATTTAACATTATGATGCGTGTCACGATATTTTTTTGGCGTAATACCGACAACTTCTTTAAACTGTTGAATAAAATGACTTTGAGATGAAAATGATAAATGATTAGCAATTTCAATCATTGAATAATCACTAAATTTCAATAAGTCTTTTGCAACTTCTATTTTTTTGTTTTTAACATAAGTGCTTACTGATACACCAACTTCTTTCTTGAATAAGCGTGACAAATAGCTTGCTGAAATACCAAATTCGCCTGCCAACTGTTCAACCGTAATGCGTTCTTTCACGTGGCAATAGATATAATTCTTACACTCTGAAACGTGTTTTGAAATAATATCTTTTTGAATTTCACGTCGCATACGTTCCGTGTAATCAATAACCATCTCATCATGCAATTTTTGGATTTCTTGTGCCGTGTGAAGGCCATCTAGTTTTTGAATATAAAAGTCACTAAGTCTAAAAGCTTGTTCTAGTTCCATACCATTTTGACCACACATGCGGGTAATCATAGCTGTCGTAATGACAAAATGATATTTCAAATTAGTAATGGGATTACGTGACAAAGTTCCCACACCATCTTCTGAGACAAAACGTTCTTGTTCACAATTTTTGCGGACCGCTTCAACATCTCCCGTAGCTACTGCTTGATAGAACAAAAACTCCTCAGTCAAGGGACGATGTTCCACATCATCCAAATTATCACTAATCGCTAAAAGTCTCCATTCATTCTTATAATTCATTTTCAATCCTCTTTTTTGTAAACGATTACTGCTTTCTTTTCATTTTACCATATTCTTGCAGATTTGATAAAAACAAAGTGAAAAAAATGGAAGTGAGACAAAATAAAGTCTCCAACGGAGACTTTATTGCTAAACGTAACTCTTAAATATAAAGAAGATTATTCATCATAGCTAATCCAGTCATAATAACCATACAAAGGTGTTTGACCATCATATGAATCAAGCCAATCATCAACACCTATACCCGGCCAAACATTCATCATAATTTTTCCCGGCGTGCTTGGAAGATTTTCAGTTACTGTATGAACAACTTTACCATCCACATACCAAGTGATGTGATCTTCACGCCATTCAAATCCATAAGTATGCCATTCTTCTGATGCATCGAAGCTTAGGTCATAAAGGAATTCATGATTCCCAACACCATCTGTAAAATAGTTGAATTGAACTTTTATCGTATCTTTTCCAAGAAACTCAATATCAATTTCATCCCATTTTGTTCCATCCGTTGGACCTGTGTAGGTGAAAAATGATGTCACAACGCCTGTATTTTTAATGGCTTTCATGCGGACTTGATAAAGACCATAATGGAAATACTCTCTTGTGCGCCACTCGCCACCAGTGTAGCCGTCAGCGTCACGATCAATTTTCAAACTTAGTCCTTCACCACCAAAATTAACATTATCAGGCTGCCAGATACAATCAAACATATCGCCATTTGCCCCTGTCCGTAATTCCATATAAGAGGCATCATAACTTTCAAAACTTGTCTTAAAATGTGCTTGTTCGTTTATCTTCATCTTCTTACCATTTACGCTTTCTTGACATTATAGTCTACCTTTTTTAAAGTGCAACACTAAGAAGCCAAGAATGGCTATAAAGACTCCTGAAATCGTCAATAATTTGCTTGGACGTTGATTAGTTTTTGGTAGAGTTGTAAACGCATTGCCTTCAAGATTTGCTTTTGCTACTGGTTGAGTTACATTTTTTGCAGCTACTTGTTTTTCTTTGGTAGAGCCTTTTGAGTGGTTGTCCAAAACCATAGTTTGTTTTTCACTCTTAGGGGCAGTTGAGTTCTTAGTAGGCATTACACCTTCAGCTCCTTTAGCAGTAGTTGAAGTATTCTCTGTAGCATCACCTGTTGCTTCAGATTTAGAACTAGATCTCGTATTGCTTTGATGTTGGGCAACTTGATTACTATAAGAAATCCAATCATAATAAGCAACAAGCGGTGTTTGACCGTCATATGGTGCCAACCAATCGTCAACACCAATTCCTGGCCAAGCATTCATCATGATTTTACCTGGTGTCACTGGGAGATTTTCAGTTGCTGTATAGACTGCAATACCGTCAACATACCAAGTAATATGATCAGGTTGCCAATCAAATCCATACTCATGATAACCTTCTGATGCATCAAAGCCTAAATCATAAATGTATTCATGCCCACCTACACCATTAGTATAGTAGTTGAATTGAACTTTTGTTGTATCTTTTCCGAGAAATTCAATATCGATTTCATCCCAAGGATTCTTGTCACTTGGTCCAGTATAAGTGAAAAATGATGATACAACACCTGGGTTTCTAATTGGCTGCATGCGAACAGAATACATACCATAACCAAAGAACTCGCGTGTACGCCACTCAGCACCATTATAACGATACTCATCAGTTGTATTTTGATCAATGGTCAATGTCAATGTACCATTGTTTACAACCGTATTTTTCGGTACCCAACGGCAATCAAACGGTTTGCCATTGAACCAGTCAGAACGTTCCATTGTCGTATCATCATAAGTATTAAAATCTTCATGATAATCGCCTGTGTGTGTGGCTTGTGTTCCTGCTTGGCTGTTATCTTTGGTAGTTGTTGTGACAGTCTCTTGATTATTTGTAGAAGCCAAGCTTAAGTTGTTCTGATTTTGCACACCTGCATCAGAACTTTCTACCTGATTTGTAATCTCCCGATTTGATGAACCAGTCACTGTTTGAATAGTGTTACTTTGGTCATTTGTAGAAAGATTTACTGTCTCATTAGTAAGGCCATTAGTGTCTATGGTTTGTGTATTCGTTGCAACCGAAACATTGTCGGGCGTTGAAATATTAGCTACTTCATCTGCTGATACTAAACCAGCTCCAACTTGTAAACTGTACAAAGCAGTTGCGTAGCAAATATACTTTACTACATCTTTCTTAGTCATGAAATCTCCTTTTTCTCTTATAAACCTATTCTTTAACACCACCGAGTGTAACACCGGCAATAATGTATTTTGAAAGGAAAAGATAAACGATAATAATTGGCACAATAGCCACTAAAATCATTGTGTAAATTTTACCCATATCAAAGTTCATGTAGTCTGCACCACGCAATGTTGCAATCAAAATTGGCACAGTCATCTTACTCTTAGTTTGGATAACCAAGGCTGGAATGAAGTAGTTATTCCAAGAACCAACAAAAGTAAAGATCGCTTGAACCGCAATAGCAGGTTTCATAATTGGAAGAACAATTGTGTTGAATGTTCTAAATTCATTTGACCCATCAATACGAGCAGCTTCTACCAATGAAATTGGCAATGATGATTTCAAGTAACTATACATGAAATAAAATACCGCTGGTGAAGCAACTGATGGAATAATCAATGGTAGCCAACTATCATACATTCCCATATTAGTGATTAAACGCAAGAAACCCATTGAAGTAACTTGTGTTGGCATAACCAAAATCGCCAAAATGAAAGTAAAGGCAACTTTTTTTAACTTAAAGTCATAAACATACAAACCATAAGCAGTCAAAGCTGAGAAATAAGTACAGATAGCAGCTGTCAAACCTGAAATAATCAAGCTGTTCAAAATCCCATGAAGCATCGGGAAGCTACCATCATTAGCTACCTTACTCAAATTATCAAATAAGGAGCCACCAGGTAGTGCTGAGAAACCTTTTTGCAACTCAGCATGCGAGTGTGTCGCATTTATAATCAGGATATAGAAGAAGAATAGGCACATGAATGATAAGGTAATTAACACAAAATGTGCCACAATAACACGTAATCTATTTTTTGCTTTTGTTGACATTATTTCGCCTTTCTACCTTTGTATTTCAATTGGTGTTTGGTCATTTTAATTTCATTGTTAGTCATACGATAGACGAACCAACAAAGAATAGCACTAACCACAAAGAGGTAAACTGATAGTGCGCCTGACATACCGTAGTTCTTGCTCTTCAAGTGATTGTTCAAGAACATAATTAAGGTTGTTGATGTACGGTCTGGAGAACCTTGTCCATTAGTCAAGATTTGTGGAACATCGAACATTTGCAAACCACCGATAATTGACGTAATCAAGGTATAAGCCAAAATAGGTCGAATCATTGGCAAAGTGATATAGAAGAAACGTTGACGACTGTTACAACCATCAATTTCAGCGGCTTCAAAAATATCTGGGCTAATTCCCATGATAGCTGCCATCAACATGATTGTGGTATTACCAAACCACATTAAGAAGTTCATCACACCAACCAATGAACGTGTCCCAAGAGAAGATGCCATGAAATCAATTGGTTCTTTAATCCAACCAAGTGATTCTAAGATAGAATTGATAGGACCATTTGTTGAAAAGAGCGTGAAGAATAACATGGCAAAAGCTGATGCCATAATCAAGTTTGGCAAGTAAATGACAACTTTGAAGAATTGGCGTCCACGAATTTTAAGTCTTGCATCAACAAACCAGTTGGCAAGTAGCAAGGCAATAACAATCTGTGGAATAAAACCAATCAACCACATAATCATGGTATTTGCCGCATATTTCAACATATCTGAATTCAGTAAGCTTGCGTAGTTTTTTAGCCCAACAAAATTAGGCCCAATCTCTGTCATCCCTGAACGATAATATTCAAAGAAACTATACCGAATGGTATCTACCAAAGGTATAAAAGAGAAAATGAAGAAAATTAGGAAGAAGGGGAGGATGAAAATATATCCCCATTTCCCATAATCTATACGCTTGCGTCTTTTTTTCATCTTTATCACTCCTCCAAAATACGAGGAGCAAGTTAAAATACCTTTCATCTGGAATCGATTTTCTAACTCGCCCCCGTAAGGTCTACCAAAATTCTAAAATCCCAATTAAACGCCCAAATATTTTTTAATTATATTTGAGTTTAGGATAACTAGCCAACTAATTAGTCTGGCCATTTAACATCTGTAATTTCTGGATAACGTTCTTTAATAGCTGCTTCAAAGTTTGATTTAGCTTTGTTGTAACTTACTTTACCTTGTAGGTAATCATTAAAGGTATTTTGAATCAATTCAACACAACCTTGGTCATATGATGACAATGGTGCAATCTTAATGTTTTCTGCAACTGGTGCATAATATGAATAAGCATTTTCGCCACCAAGGAAGTCTGATTTGAAACTATCATCTTTAGCTGCTGCTTCCATACCAGATTTAGTATTTGTGAAGTCTTGGTAATTTCTAGATATCTTCAAGAGGTTATCTTTATCAGCTGTCAAAGATTTGATGATTTCTTTAACATGTTTAGGGTTATCAGTACCTTCGGCTCCATGGATGTAGGAACCTCCCCAGTTGTATTCTTGTGGTGGATTAGTAACTGCCCATTCACCATCAGCGCCATCCCAGTTAGATTTCAAAGTAAAGTCAATACCCCAAGCTGGGAACAAGAATGCAAAGACTTTAGATTGAGAACCCATAGCTTTGTTCCAGTCATCTGTCCACTGACCTTTAACCGTTTTATTGAAGTAACCAGCATCAAGCCATTCTTTAGAATCTTTAACCCAGTTCATGATTTGAGGATCTACACTAACAGTTGTTGAACCTTTTTCAACCCAAGGCTTAGAAATACTGTTACCATACAAACGGAATGTATCAGCATATGATGCAAATGTGTAGTAACCTTTATTAAGAAGTTCTTGCGATGTTGCTTTCATAGTATCCCAGTTTTTGACTTTTTCACCAACTACTGTTGGGTCATCAGTGCCAAAGACATCTTTCGCAATATCACGACGATAGATTAGAACACCTGGAGTCGTTTGCCAAGTTGAACCACGTTGAACACCATCTTCATCAGAAGCTGTTTCTTTAGTGAAATCATATTGGTCAACTAAATCTTCCTTAGGATCAATTCCTAAATCTTTCAAAGGCATTGCAACGTTTGCTTTTTTAGAAGTGTATTTTGTCACGTAGTCAGTTTCTGACAAGAAGATATCAACCTTATCATCAGCAGAAGCCGAGTTTTGTTTTTCAAGCGCTTCGTCCAATTTTTGTTGGTAAACACCATCTTGGTTTGGATTAATAATCCAGTGGATTTCACTACCGTCTTTTAGTTTAGTAACTGTTCCATCTTTAGAAGTTGATTCAACTTCTGGATAAACAGCTTCCACACGTTGACGAAATTCATCATTCCAGGAGTAAATGTTGATGACCTTACCTTCTTCACCTGAAGCTGATGTGCTTGATTTAGAAGAGCAACCAACCATTGTCCCTGCTGCAAGAGCAATCGTTATAAAAACGCTTACTTTTTTGTTCATAATCCTTCTCCTTTTTTGAGGTTTTCCCTCATGTTTTTTTGTAATTACATTATAACGCTAATTCAAGAAGTGTTATATTATAATATTTCAAAAAATATCAGTTTTATGACCTTGTTTAAAAAAATTTTATAAAAGATCACGCTTTTCTAATCTTTTTAATGGGTAAACTCCTTTATCAAAAATACCATTCCCCCTATAATATCGGGCCTTATAGCTATTCTTCTAGCCTCATATACCATAGTTCACTAATAAAGTACCGTATGTAAAAAGTTTGACACTTCTCAAATTAATGTCATAATCATGATATTTTTCTCTTCTTTTTTATTTTCTCTAAAGCTGATTTCTACTAAAATATGGGATAGAAGATAAAGGAGATAACTATGAAGCCATTAACTTTTACTAATAACAAGGGGGATTTCAAACTTTCCCAAATAGGAAATATCAGCTCTTTGTACTTTCCACTTGCATCGGAAGTTGGATTAAAGAGTGCGGTCACACCTAACTTAGGTGGTGATTCAAAAATCAATCAAGAAACTTTCCTATTAGAACCTGTCAGTGTGGATGATCTCCATAACAACCGTTCAACTCGAAATTTCTGGGTTCGTGATGACAAAGGAAATGTTTATTCTGCAACAGGTGCTTCTGCCTACCAAGAAACCCTACGTTTTTCAAATCAAGAAGAAGAAAATACTGTAGAAGCTGGCTTTATGTGGCATAACATTGAACGTAAAGCAGCTAATCTACCTTTGAAATCTACAATTACGTCATTTGTTCCACACGATGAAAATGTTGAAGTCATGCTCGTGACACTTGAAAATTTATCTGATACCGAACAAACCTTAACAGCTTACGGAGCTGTCCCAATTTTTGGACGTAGTGCTGATAATATCCGTGACCATCGAAATGTAACTTCTATGCTTCACCGTATCAAAACTACGGATGCAGGTGTTTTAGTTTGTCCAACAATGTCATTTGATGAACGTGGTCACCAACTCAACCATCAAATTTACTACGTACTTGGCTTCGATAACAATGGAAAAACACCTGAAACATTCTATCCAACAGTAGAAATGTTCATCGGTGAAGGAGGAACATTTACTCATCCAGCTGCCATTTATAAAGAAACTAGCGGTGTAGCAAGTGATAGCAGCATTGATGGACGCGAAGCAATAGGTGCTTTCAAATTTGAAACATTCACCCTAGCTGCTGGTCAAAACAAAACTTTCATCCTATTAATGGGAATCAATGAAAATCAAGAACACATCCAAGCAGTCGCTCAAAAATATAAAAATCTTGCAACTGTCGAAAAAACATTAGAAGAAACAAAAGACTACTGGCAAGAAAAAGTTCGGGTTGATTTCAAAACAGGCGATAGCGACTTCGATGGTTATATGAAATGGGTTTGTTTCCAACCATTCCTACGTCGTCTCTTTGGTTGTTCATTCCTTCCACACCATGACTATGGACGTGGCGGACGCGGATGGCGTGACCTTTGGCAAGACTGCTTGTCACTACTTCTAATGGAACCTAAAACAGTTGGTGATATGGTTGTCAACAACTATAAAGGGGTTCGTCTTGACGGTACCAATGCCACAATCATTGGTGAAGGTGATGGTAATTTCCTCGCTGACCGTAACGGTATCACACGTGTCTGGATGGACCATGCACTTTGGCCTTTAATGACAACAAAACTTTATATTGACCAGACTGGTGATATCGACATCCTAACTAAAGAAATTTCTTACTTTAAAGACCCTCACGTCAAACGTGGTACTGAAATCGACCAAGACTGGAACGATGCCTACGGAAACGAACAACGTACTTCTGATGGCGCTATCTACACTGGTAGTATCCTAGAACACTTGTTAATTCAACATTTGACAGGATTCTATGAAGTCGGTAAGCACAACATCTATCGTCTTCGTGGGGCAGACTGGAATGACGCCCTTGATATGGCTGATGAAAATGGAGAAAGTGTTGCCTTTACCGCTGCTTACTCGGGTAACTTGATGGAATTAGCAAGCCTTGTTCGCCTCCTAAAAAGCGAAACAAATACAGAATATGTCGAAATTCTTGAAGAAATCGGACTCTTGCTCAAAAAAGACTCTGATATCTATGATAATATCGAGCGTAAGCACCAAATTCTTGATACCTACACTAGCCAATGTCTTCACAATGTGAAAGGACGCAAAATCAGAATTTCACTCTCTGAACTTGCTCTTAACCTCATTCAAAAAGCGTCTTGGTTACGTCAACATCTTCAACAACAAGAATGGCTAGACTTTAACGATCAGGAAGGTGGCTACAATAGCTACTATGACAACAGCGGCAAACCAACTGATGGCTTCTACAATGACTGTATACACATGATGTTGACCGGTCAAGTTTTCCCTATCATGAACTACGTCGCTACAGATGAACAAATCCGTAAAATTACTGCTAGTGCTAACCATTACCTCTACCGTCCAGAAATCGGTGGTTACCGCCTCAATACAGATTTCAAAGAAGTCAAAACAGACCTTGGACGTATGTTTGGTTTTGCCTACGGTGAAAAAGAAAACGGTGCCGTCTTCTCTCACATGACTGTTATGTATGCTAATGCGCTTTACCGTCGTGGCTTTGCCAAAGAAGGTTGGAAAGCACTTAAGACACTATCTGATACAGCACTAAACTTTGAAACAAGTCGCATCTATCCTGGAATTCCTGAATACTTCCGTGCAGATGGTCGAGGAGTTTATCACTACCTAACTGGAGCTGCAAGCTGGTACATGTTGACAATGGTTACTGAATCCTTCGGAGTTCACGGCAAAGCTGGTGATCTTGTCCTTTATCCAAAACTTCTTTCAGAACAATTTGACGAAAAAGGACGTGCAAGCATCACAACACAATTTGCTGATAAAACATTCCAAATCCACTATGATAACCCAAATCAAAAAGATTTTGGAAAATATATTATCAAAAAAGCCACCTGTGATAACAAAGAAATCGAAATTACAGATGATGCTTTTGCCTTTATCACAAAAGCTGACCTTGCTAACCTAAACGACGAGGTTCATGAAATTATAATCACACTAGATTAAGAAAAAGAAAGGATTTTCTCATGAAATACGGTTATTTTAATGACGCTAATCGCGAATATGTCATCGACCACCCAAATACACCAAAACCTTGGGTCAACTACCTTGGTTCCCCAGAATATGGCGCAATTATCTCAAACAACGCTGGAGGTTACAGCTTTGCTAAATCAGGTGCCAACGGACGCATTTTACGCTATGTGTTCAATAACTTTGACCAACCAGGTCGCTACATCTACCTCCGAGACGATGATACCAAAGACTTTTGGTCTGCATCATGGCAACCTGTTGGTAAAGACCTTAAAGACTACCACAGCGAATGCCACCACGGCATGGGCTACACTAAAATGATTGCTGATTACTCAGGAATTCATTCTCAAGCAAGCTACTATGTACCAAAAGATAAAAGCTATGAAGTTTGGGCAATTACCGTTACTAACCGTTCTGAACAAACTCGCCATTTAACACTAACTGGTTACGCAGAATTTACTAACCATAGCAATTACGAACAAGACCAAGTTAACTTACAATATTCACTTTTCATCACCCGCACACTTTTCCAAGACAATCGCATCATCCAACAAATTCACGGAAATCTTGATACCCTTGATGACAACGAACAAGTTGACGAAAAGAATGTTACTGAACGTTTCTTCGGACTTGGTGGCGCTAGCATCAGCTCATATTGTGGAGATAAAAAAGGTTTCTTAGGTGGCTACAATGGCTATGACAAACCTGCTGGTGTCACATCAGGAGATCTCGGCAACCAAACAAGCTATAACGAAAATGCTTGTGGTGCCCTTTCAAGCAAGGTCACTCTTGAACCTCAAGAAAGCAAAACCCTTGTCTATCTCCTCGGTGAAAAATCATCACAAGAAGCTGCAGAAATTCTAGCCCATTACGAACACCCTGCAGAAACTGTTGAAGCAGAAATTCAAGAACTTCGCAAAGAATGGGAAGACCGCTTGACTAACCTACAAGTCAATACACCTAGCCCTGAATTCAACACTATGCTTAACACTTGGAATGCTTACAACTGTTACATGACCTTTATCTGGTCACGCGCAGCATCATTTGTCTACTGTGGGCTTCGTAACGGTTACGGTTACCGTGATACCGTTCAAGATATCCAAGGTATCATTCACTTGAAACCTGAAATGGCAGTCGAAAAAATTCGATTCATGTTGTCAGCTCAAGTTGACAATGGTGGTGGACTTCCACTTGTAAAATTCACTCACAACCCAGGGCATGAAGACACACCAGATGATGCTTCTTACGTCCAAGAAACTGGACACCCTGCTTACCGTGCCGACGATGCTCTCTGGCTCTTCCCAACAGTTTACAAATACATTTCTGAAACAGGAAATCTTGCATTCCTTGATGAAGTGATTCCATTTGCCAATAAAGGGGAAGCTAGTGTTTACGAGCACTTAAAAGGCGCTGTACAATTCTCACTTGACCACCTTGGTCCTCACGGCATGCCTGCTGGACTTTACGCAGACTGGAACGACTGCCTTCGCCTCGGTGCAAATGGTGAATCATCATTTGTGGCTTTGCAATTCTACTATGCTCTAAGTGTCTTACGTGAATTTGCAAAAGCCAAAAATGATACTGACTACCTTGCTTTCCTTGACTCAGAACAAGAGAAAATGGGACAAAAAATCCAAGACCTTTGCTGGGATAATGACCGCTTCATTCGTGGTTTTACCGAAGCTGGTGAACGAATTGGAGCAGCTAATGACCCAGAAGCTAACATGTGGCTAAACCCTCAAAGTTGGGCCGTTATCAGTGGCTTAGCTAATAAAGAACAAGCTGAACTTGCCATGAAAAATGTTTACGAGCAACTTAACACTGATTATGGTGCTATCCTCATGAACCCATCATACCATGCTCACGCATTCGACGGAGCTCTTGCTGTTGTCTACAACCAAGGAACAAAAGAAAATGCAGGTATCTTCTCACAATCACAAGGTTGGTTAATCCTAGCTGAGGCCCTACGCGGACAAGGTCAACGTGCCTTTACCTACTTTATGGAAAATGCCCCAGCTGGTCAAAATGATCGTGCAGAAATTCGTCAACTAGAACCTTACTGCTATGGTCAATTTACAGAAGGTCCTGCTAGCCCACACTTCGGTCGCTCTCACGTTCACTGGCTAACTGGTACAGCCTCAACTGTCATGGTCGGTTGTGTGGAAGGTATCTTAGGACTTCGACCTGATTTAGGCGGATTGAAGCTTTCACCAGCTATTCCAAAAGAATGGGAAAACTTCAGCATGACTAAGATTTTCCGTGGCAAAGAACTGCACATCACTGTGGAAAATCCAAACCACAAAGAAACAGGCTTCACAAAACTTGTCCTAAACGGTAAGGAACTTGATCAAGCCTACCTTCCTGAAGAACTCTTACAAGACACCAATCAAATCACTCTTACTTTATAAAGAAAGCTGGGACTTGCTCCCAGTTTTTTATGACTTCCATTTCCTTTTCTAAGGCCAATAAGCTAATGTAGCAACCAACATGGACAATCGCATATTTTATTCACCTAAGACAAACAACACTTGAAATCACACGCTATAGCCATCATTATCCAAATTAGATACGCTTAACAACCCATAAATTATCCAACTTCAGCCACCACAAAAAAGAAATTGAGATAAGATCAGCTCCTTTTATCTTTATCGTTTGAAAAAGAAAGAATTTTAAAGAGTTATTTTGTTGTAATCTCCCAACCAAGTATCCACTTCATTAGTTCCAGACCAAGCGTTCATCATAATCTTACCAGGTGTGCTAGGAATATTGTTGTAAGCAGTATAAACAGCTCTTCCATCAACATACTAAGTAATGTGATCAGCTTGCCATTCAAAACCATAAGTATGTAAACCTTGAGAGGCATCAAATTCTAAATGGTCAAGGTATTCGTGGTTACCTTGACCATTTGTGTAGTAGTTAAATTGAACTTTTGTTGTGTCTTTCCCTGAAAATTCAATATCGATTTCATCCCATTTTGTACCATCACTCGGACCAGTATAAGTAAAGAATGAAGAAACAACACCTGGATTTTTAATCGGCTTCATATTTACTTGGAAAAGACCATAGCCAAAGCGTTCTTTACTACGCCATTCACCTCCAGTGTAGCCACCACGACCATAACTGCCAATTTTGAGACTCATTAATCCGTTATTAAAGTCAATATTTTCATGGATAAAATTGCAATTAAACAACTAACTTTTTCCACCTTGAATATACAATATAAGTGCACAATAAAAACTCATAAGATTTTCTAGTAAAATAGAATTGAATGAACTAGTTACGAAAGGAACTCTTAATTTAGTTAAACCAGGAAGAATTACTCGGCAATATAATAGCAGTGGATTATATGTAGAACTTTCTCCAATCTTTGAAACTGCTAGCCGGCTAAACCAAAACTGGTACTATCAAAAACAAGGTCAATTAGTTCAAAATACTTGGATCAAGGATTGGAAATAATCTAATGTATACATTTTATTCTATCAACTATTAGTGTACATACTCAGACTAAATGTTATAAGAGCCACAAGAAAAAGCTAGATAATAATGTGATTTTCACTTAAGCAAAGAAAAGTAATACTCTATAAAATACAATTTGAAAAAGCAAGGAACTCAAATTCCTTGCTTTTTAACTCAAGATCAAACTGGCTACAAGAGGGCTGACAAAAACATAGAGAATACCGGTGACACCGATTGCCAAGCCACCCATGGCTCCTGCTACAGACCCGTACTGAAAAGCCGTTCCCGTTCCGACAGCATGACCTGTCCCACCAAGGGAAAGCCCGACTGCTACTGGGTCGTCAATTTTCAACCACTTCAAAAGGGTTGGTCCTATGACACTGGTTAAGATCCCAGTCGCCACTACGACGACCAAGGTCACAGTCGTCAAACCTTGCAATTTTTCTGTGATTCCCACTGCCATGGCGGTTGTTACTGACTTAGGAAAAAGAGAAATGGCTAGGAAAAAGTCCATGCCAAAGATTTTCGCCACTATGGCGGTGAAGCTAGTATTGACAACTACTGCTAGCAGACTACCAAAGAGAATACTCCGAGCATGGTGCTTCATCAAGTGAAAGCTCTTATAAAGTGGAATCCCTAGAGCCACTGTCGATGGGACAATCAAATTATTCAGATAAACCCCACCTTGGTAGTAATCTTGGTAAGAAATACCCGTCGCCTTAAGAAGGATGATAATAAAAATTGCCGACAAAAGCAAAGGTGTTGTCAAAGGATGGGGAAAACGTCTGTAAATCAGCATTCCCACTAGATAAGCTAGAATAGATAATGCAATCCCAAACAGAGGATTCGATACAAATTCACTCATTTCGTTCTCCCTTCTCATAATCTCCCTCAAAACGTCTCTTGATAAACTGAACCACTAGGGCTATGAGGATAATGTTGATGACAGCCGCAAAAAAGACAATCAAAACGATGGGCAAGAGATAGGGAGCAATCATATCAAACTTTTCCATGATTCCCACTGCTGGTGGCAAAAAGAGAATGGTCATATTGGCCAGCAAGAAATTTCCGACCATATTGACGTGCCTGGTCCTTAGCCACTTGAACTGCAGGGCTAGAAAGAGAATAATCAAACCGATAATACTGCCTGGGATGGGCAGATGAAAGAAACTGGAGATTCCCTCACCGATTAGAGAAATCACAAAGAGAATCATTAATTGAACATATAATTTCATCCTAAACTCCACGAAATAGACTTCTTGCATACCAGTTTACTCTTTTTTCAGAAAATTTCAAGGAAATATTGAAATTCTTCTTTCTTGCAAGGATTAGTTAAAAGTAGTATAATAATTGCATGCGCAATCATCTTGTGTTATAAAGATACTCAGTAATGACTTTGTGATTTTTACTTTGAAAAGAAAGGAGAAAGCAATGACCTACTTAGAAAAATGGTTTGACTACAACCGCCGTCAAAAGGAAATGGAAGCCTTGTTGGAAGAAACTATTGCCCAGCAGAGTGAACAAAGGCTGAACTTGAAAGAGTTTTACCTGCTCTACTATCTGAATCTAGCCCAAGAAAAATCTCTACGACAGATTGATTTACCCGATAAACTCCATCTCAGCCCAAGCGCTGTTTCTCGAATGGTGGCTAGGTTAGAAGAGAAAAACTGTGGCTTGCTTAGTCGCAGATGTTGCGATCAGGATAGACGGGCTAGTTTTATCTGCCTGACTGACGAGGGACAAACAACCCTGGCTTATCTACAAAAAGCCGTCGAAGAAAGATTGGAAACCAGTCTTGATTTCTTGCCTTAATAAGTATTTTTTAAAAAAAAGTTGCGTGCGCAATCATTTTTCTTGACATTCCTCTTTTCAAGGAGTAAAATAAAGTCAAGATCGAACAACAAAGGAGTTTTATATGATCGAAATTACTTATTTAGATACCAGCAAGCAAGAGAGAACCATGACTTTCGAGTCTTACCAAGACTTTGAACGTTCTCAACAAGCTTGCCTTATCGGTGTCGCAGACTATTACCCCGTTCAAAAATTAACCTACAATGGTCATGATTTGGACTACCATGGGACTTATGGAGATGTCTTCTTCTATCTCATGAAACAAGATTTAAGCCAATATAACTAAAAAAGGAGAAATACAATGGCAAAAGCAATTACAGATGCAACATTTGAACAAGAAACAAAAGACGGT
>ERZ773005.780-NODE-780-length-20665-cov-5.762203_pt1 | contig 20665 bp, 18 predicted proteins | sample MGYA00580666_ERZ773005 | MGnify/ENA primary metagenome ERZ773005 (study PRJEB29015, sample SAMEA2737999) | human oral metagenome | biome: human oral; feature: human-associated habitat; material: dental | place: China | collected 2061 ...
TCTCGATGATTCATTTCTGCATTGTTTAGTTTTCAAGGAACACCCGCCGTCATGGAAGGGTCCCATGAATCAGCTTCTCTATGTTATACTATACCATCCTTTTCGTCAAGCCCTTTTTTAGAAATTTTTACCTTTTTGCGCGGATTTTTTGGTTTCCGCAGGAGAACCTTCGCTGTGCTATAATATAATGGAAAGCATTTATTTTTATACCAATATCCTTCTGCCATATTTCTGTCACATGTCCGCGTTAGTTTGGGGAGAATTCATTCAGCAAAGGGAGGCGCGCTATGCGGCAAATGCTTATCGCCGATGATAATCAGGCGATCATTGATATTTTGACGGCTTTCGCGGCGAAGGACGGCTGGCAGGTGACAGCGGTAAACGACGGAGATGCGGCGCTGGCGGCAGGACGAACGGGGCGTTTTGATGTTATCCTGCTGGATGTGATGCTGCCAAAACGCGACGGGTTTTCCGTCTGTCGCGCCTTGCGAACGGCGCTGGATGTTCCTATCCTGATGATTACCGCCAGAGGCGAGGATTACGACCGTATCATGGGGCTCGATACCGGCGCCGATGATTATATCGTCAAGCCATTTTCCGCCGCCGAGGTCATGGCGCGGGTGCGGGCGGTGCTGCGTCGCCTGGAACGTTCCGCAGCTCCCGCCGCGCGAACGCTGACCCGCGGCAGTCTGACCCTGCTTTTGGATGAGGAACGAGTGCTGATCGCCGGGCAGGCAATTATACTGACAAAAAAAGAGTTTGATATTCTTTGTCTCTTAGCGGAAAATAAATCCCGGGTCTTTTCCCGGGATCATTTACTGGAAAGCTTGTGGGGCTATGATTACGAAGGCGATACCCGCACCGTCGATACCCACATCAAGCGCTTGCGCGCCAAATTGGCGAAGGCTTTGCACCCCGACTGGGAGATCCGCACGGTTTGGGGCGTCGGCTACGCATTCGAGGTGATCCCATGAACAGCGTTTTACAGCGCCGTTTTATCGCTTACTGCGCCGTTGCGCTGGTGACATTTGCGCTCGTTTTCGGGGGAATTTTTGAGTGGCGGCTGCGCGTCTACACACGAGAAGCCGCCGCGGCTGATCTTATCCGTCATGCCGAGGCGGTCGCAGCCTTGCTTTCTTCCGATGATAATGATGTGCCTTCTGAAGCAGCCCCGCAAAAGAACATCCGGGGACGCGGCGCAGGCTGTCGCCCTATGATGCAAGGACGCGGCGCCGCCCCCCACCATTTTGAACCAAGCGGCATGAACCGAGGACATGCTTACTGCCGTCAAGTCGTGGATGGCACCGCGGCGAACGGTCTCTACCTGCGCCAACTTGAACCGTTAGCGGGGGGAGCTGTCTGGCTCGTCGACCGTGAAAGCCGCACGATTACCCTCTACGGGGACGCCGCCGGCACGTCTTTCGACGAGCTTCCGGATGCCGCCGAAGCGCTTCTCGATACGGTATTTGCGGGAGGAACCGCCGCCAGTCAGGCCTTCGATCCCCTCCTTGACGCCCCATCCGTCACCGCCGGCGCGCCTATTCGAAACGCGACGGGAGACATCACCGGCGCGGTGCTCCTTCACCGCACCCTCAGCGCGGCTCTGGCGAGCGAACGCCACGGCCGCCAGCTGCTTTTAGCCGCTGCCGTCACCGCCTTTCTGCTGGCGCTGGGGCTATCGTTTCTCCTGGGGCGGCGCTTTCTCCGCCCCCTTGCCCGCATGGAGAAAACCGCCGCTGCGCTCGCCGAAGGCGATTACAGCGCCCGCACAGGCGTCATGCAGAGCGACGAAGTCGGCTCCTTAGCCGAGAGTCTCGACGCCCTCGCCTTGCGCCTTGCCCATGCAGCGCAGGAAAGCGCCCGCCTCACACAAATGCGGCAGGATTTTCTCGCCAGCATTTCCCACGAGCTGCGCACACCGCTCACCGTTCTGCGCGGCTCCCTTGACCTCTTCGCCGCCGGACTATGCCGGAGCGAAGAGGAACGTCAACGCTATCTTGCCCAGATGGCGGAAAATGTCCGTCAGCTGGAACGGCTCGTCGGCGATCTCTTTGAATTGACCCGGCTGCAAAACATGGATTTTCGCATGGAAAAATCCCCCGCCAGCGTTACCGACGCTCTGACCGACGCCATCCGGTCCGCCCGGCGTCTCGCCGCGCCGCGCAGCGTTGCCATCTCCTGCCCGACGCTGCCGCCCATTATCATAGACGCAGACTATGGCCGTCTGCGGCAAATGTTTTTGATTGTCCTCGACAACGCCATTAAGTTCTCCCCTGACGGCGCGGCGGTCGAAGTCAGCGCCGCCATCGACAAAACAGGCTGGCGCGTCACGGTGCGCGACCACGGCTGCGGAATCGCGCCGGAAGAACTGCCGCATATTTTCGAGCGGTTCCACCGGCAGACGGGGAGCGCAAATTCCGGCGGCACCGGCCTTGGTCTGGCCGTTGCCCAAGCGATCGCCGCGCGCCACGATATTACCATCACCGCCGCGAATCCGGCAGACGGCGGCGCGTGCTTTACCTTTCACGGAACGACGCCTCCCAAGGCGCCCGACTGATCCGGCTTTTCTCCGCACCTAAAGAAATTTATCCCCCCGGATAGCATTTCCATATACGTGCCCCCGTTTTTTCCCGCCGGCAGATATGCTATAATATGAACACTTACCTATTTCGCCCGCCAGGCGGAGCGAAATCCTCCCACGATGGGGAATCAAAAGGAAGCAGGGAGCAATTTTATGATCGAACTTTCCCATATCGAAAAGACGTATAACGGCCCCGACGGCCCCGTTCCGGCGCTCAAAGGGATCGACCTTACGGTCGAAAACGGCGAAATATACGGCATTATCGGCCTGTCTGGAGCGGGTAAATCAACGCTCATTCGCTGCATCAATCTTTTAGAGCGGCCCACGAAAGGGCAGGTCGTCGTCGACGGTAAGGATCTTACCGCGATGAACGCCCACGAACTGCGCGCGGCGCGGCAGAACATCGGCATGATTTTCCAGCATTTCAATCTCTTGACCTCGGCGACGGTGTACGACAACATCGCGTTTCCTCTCCGCCTCGCTAAGACGCCGGAAGAAAAAATCCGCGCTAAAGTCGAGCCGCTGCTCACCCTGGTGGGACTTTCTGACAAAGCCCACCAATATCCCTCGCAGCTTTCCGGCGGGCAAAAACAGCGCGTCGGCATCGCCCGGGCGTTGGCAAACGATCCGAAGGTGCTGCTGTCCGACGAAGCCACTTCGGCGCTTGACCCGCAGACGACGAAAGCGATCCTCGAGCTCATGCGCGACATCAATCAAAAGCTCGGGATCACCATCGTCATCATCACCCATGAAATGCAGGTCATCAAGGACATCTGCGACAAGGTGGCGGTCATTGAGGACGGCGTTATCACCGAGCGCGGCCCCGTCCTCGACGTTTTCACGAACCCGCAGCGGCCTTTAACGAAGGAGTTTATCAGCGCCGTCATGTCTAGCGAGCTGCCCGCCGCGCTCCAAGGAAAGCCGATAGCAAAAGATCCGGTATCGGGCGCGCCGCTTCTGGTTTGGCTGACCTTCATCGGCGACTCCGCCGACGAACCGGTCATCGCCGCTCTCATTCGCCGCTTCCCTATCGACGTCAGTATTCTGTACGGCAATATCGATCATATTAAAGATACGCCGTACGGACGCCTGCTCATCGGTCTTTCCGGCGCGCAGGATTCCATTGACGAAGCGCTGACCTATCTTTCCCAGCGGGATCTGAGAATCGAGGTGATTGGCTATGTCGGCTGAACTCATCGCGCTTCTTTTGAAAGCGTCAGGGGAAACGATCCGCATGGTCGCCGTTTCCATGCTGGCGGCTACGCTGCTAGGCATACCGCTCGGCGTCCTGCTTCTCGTCACTGGGAAGCGTCAGATCCTCGAATGTACGCCCCTCAACCGCGTGCTTGCCGCCGTCATCAACGCCGTGCGGTCGGTGCCTTTCATTATCCTGATGGTGGCGATCATTCCCTTCACCCGGCTCATCGCCGGAACCTCCATCGGCACAACGGCGGCCATGGTGCCGCTGACGATCGCCGCGATCCCCTTCATCGGGCGGCAGGTTGAGACATCGCTCTGGGAAGTCCCCTACGGCATCATCGAGGCGGCTCTCGCCATGGGCGCCTCGCCGTTTCAAATCATCCGGCGCGTCTACCTGCCGGAAGCCATGCCGGGCATTGTCGCTCAGCTCACCACCGTCGTCATCGCCCTTGTCGGGGCGTCGGCGATGGCGGGAGCCATCGGCGGCGGCGGGCTGGGTGATCTCGCTATACGCTTCGGCTATCAGCGGTTTCGTCCCGAAGTCATGCTGGCAACCATCGTCGTCCTCGTCGTTCTCGTTCAGTTTATTCAGTTCGCCGGAAATCAATTATCCCGGCGGCTAAATAAAAAATAAATCATTACCAAAAACGAAAGGAAGGTATATTTATGAAAAAGTTATTTTTCCTCCTGCCTGCGCTGGTCTTGACACTGGCGCTCGCCGGCTGCGGCGACAATGCTAAGCCAGCCGCAAACTCCGGCTCCAACGCTCCGGCGGCGGGCGCGAAAACGACGCTAAAAATCGGCGCTACGCCGGTTCCGCACGCGGAAATTCTTGAGATCGTAAAGCCGCTTCTCGCCCAGCAGAACATCGACCTGCAAATCGTCGAATTCAGCGACTACGTGCAGCCGAATCTCGCGCTCAACGACAAGGAGCTGGACGCCAACTTCTTCCAGCATGAACCGTACCTCGACAACTTCGTCAGCGAGCATAAGGAAGTCAAGCTCAAAAATGCCGGCGGTATCCATATCGAGCCGATGGGCATTTATTCCAAAAAGATCAAGCAGCTTGACGCTCTCCCCGACGGCGCTTCCATCGCTATTCCCAACGACCCGACGAACGGCGGACGCTCGCTCCTGCTCCTTGAAAAAGCCGGTCTTTTGAAGCTTAAAGACGGCGCCGGCGTCAAGGCGACGGTACAGGACATCGCCTCGAATCCGAAAAACCTCAAGTTCCAGGAGGTCGAAGCCGCGCAGGTGCCGCGTACCCTTGACGACGTAGACGCCGCCGTTATCAACACGAATTTCGCCATGCAGGTGAATCTCGTGCCGACAAAGGACGCACTGTTTATGGAGGATAAAACCTCTCCCTACGTCAATATTGTCGCCGTCCGCGAAGGCGACGAAAAGCGCCCCGAGATCGAGGCGCTGCTCAAGGCCCTGAAATCGAAAGAAGTCAAAGATTTCATCGAATCGAAATACAAAGGCGCCATCGTCCCGGCATTTTAAGCCGCGAACCAAAAACGCAGCAAAAGAACTTCGTATGACGCCGGAAAGTCAAAAAAAGCGCAGCAGCTATATCGCCGCTGCGCTTTTTCTACGCAATTTTCCTGCCGATCTTCCTGTACAATTTGCCGTTTGATCCCCGACTCGTTTTCAGTCGATGCGAACGACCCAGCCCGCCGGCGGCTCGATACGGCCCATCTGAATGCCGGTCAAGGTGTCGTAGAGCTTTTGCATGACGGGCCCCATCTTTTCCATGCCGCTCGAAAAGAGGATTTCCTTGCCGTGATCGTTGATTTTCCCCACGGGGGAGATCACCGCCGCCGTGCCGCAGAGGCCGCATTCTGTAAAGCTCGGCACCTCCGAGAGCAGCACCTCGCGCTCTTCTACCGTAAGGCCCAGATATTTTTCCGCCACGTAGACGAGGGACCGGCGGGTGATGGAAGGGAGAATGCTGTCAGATTTCGGCACGACCAAACGGCCCTCGGCATCGACGAAGAGGATGTTCGCGCCGCCTGTCTCCTCCACCTTCGTGCGGGTCGCCGGATCGAGGTAAATGTTTTCGGCGAAGCCTTCCTTATGAGCGGTGACGATGGCGTGGAGACTCATGGCGTAGTTCAGCCCGGCTTTGATGTGTCCGGTGCCCCGGGGCGCAGCCCGGTCAAAATCGCTGACCTTGACGGCGATAGGCTTCGCGCCTCCCTTAAAGTACGGCCCCACCGGCGTCACGAAGATGCGGAACTGATATTCCTCCGCCGGCGCCACACCGATCACGGGACTTGAGGCGAACATGTAGGGCCGGATGTAGAGAGTCGCCCCCGATCCGTAGGGCGGCACCCAATCGGCGTTGGCTGCTACCACCGCTTTCACCGCCGCTACGAAACGATCCTCGGGGAAAGGCGGCATCTCGAGGCGCAGCGCCGAATCCCGCATGCGCGCCGCGTTGAGATCGGGACGAAAGCAGACGATGTGACCGTCCTCTGTCGTATAGGCTTTCAAGCCCTCAAATACCGTCTGCGCATACTGCAAGACCCCCGCGTCCTCACTGAGGACGATCTTATCGTCCGCCGTCAGACCGCCCGCGTCCCACGCTCCATTCTTATAATCGGAGACGTACCGTTTATCCGTCACCTGATAAGCAAAACCAAGATTTGACCAGTCAATCGCTTTCTTGCCCATAAAAACCCCTCCTGAAGTTTACTAAAAGACGATCAGCCGAGAAGCGGCCCTAGAAGGCGGTCATAAAAATCAATGACGTACGCCATCGGACTGAACCCAATTTCCATAGAGCTGTCGGCAATCATATCAATACGACCGGTTTCCTTGCCTTCATAGCAGAGAACCAACTCGCCAACTTTATCGCCGCGTCGGATGGGGGCGTTGATGAAGCGCGGCATATCAAGCCGCAACGAGCAGCGGCGCTCCGTCTCGCCGTCGAGCAGCACGTGGCGCACATCGGCGCGCGGGTGCGCCGTCACCTTATACGTTGAGCCATTGTGCACCCAGACCGTACTCTCGATTTTTTCCCGCGGCGGTCCGGGCGCGACCCTCACCCGCGAAAAACCGTAATCAAGGAGCGCCGCCGTATCGGAAAAGCGGGCGTCGCCGTTGATCGCATTCATGACGATGCTGATAAGCGTGACGCCGTTCCGCTCTGCGGCGCCTGCCAGGCATCCGCCCGCCGCTTCTGTCCATCCGGTCTTTATGCCGACCATCCCGCGATATTGCCCGAGTAAATGATTCGTATTCTCGGCTTCCCACGGCGGACTTTGCGGCGACTGGAAGCGTACCGTGTGGCGCGCCGTCCCGACGATGCGGCGAAATATCGGCAGTTCCCACGCCGCGCGGGAAATTTTCATCATATCGCGCGCCGTCGACACATGCCCCAGCGCGGGCAAACCGTTCGGATTGCGAAACTGGGTGCGATCCGCCCCCAGCGCTGCCGCCCGCTCTGTCATCAGCTCCGAAAACTGATCCACGGACGGCGCCAGCTGCTCAGCCACAGCGACAGACGCGCCATTATCCGACTCCAGCATCATCTCCGTCAAAAGCTCTTCCATCGTGAGCCGATCGCCCGCCGAGAGCTCGGCGTATTCCGTATCTGCCGCCGCCTCGCTGACTGTCACCGGAGTGTTCAGATCTCCTTTTTCCAGCGCTAAAAGGCAGGTCATGATCTTCGTCATACTGGCGGGGTACATCAGGCGGTCGGCGTTCTTTTCGTAAAGGACCCGCCCCGTCGACGCCTCGACGACAATCGCCGCCTCGGCCGTAATCGCAGGCAGCCGCGCGGGATCCGACAGCGCCGCTTCGCCGCGGCACGGCAACGCCAAAAGCACTGCCAGAAGGAGCCACCGCAAAATCCCCGGCAACGCCTTTCCCGTTTGAAAATCTTTATCGTTTACGCATATCATTTCGCGCTCTGTCTCCTCTTGTCAAAATCAACGGCATCGTTAATCCGTAATCTTTATTATATCCTTCCCGGCGTTTTCCCGCAAGGGAAGAAACGCGCTCCTCCCCGGTAAAAGAATCAACCTCTTTCCCCGTCTTTATTTTGCCACGGATTTTCTCGTTTTATTATTTTTACAAGATATTTTATTCCGTTCGAAGCAAGAAAAGATAAACAATCTTCCCCTTCTTTTTTTCATTTTCACATAAAAAGTGCTCCAGCTGTCGACAAAAATTCTTTTCTATTATATAATAGCGCCGTAAGGGGGATATACTTATGGATCGGATACGCTACGAAATCGGCGATATCGTTCGCTTAAAAAAGAAACACCCGTGTGGGAGCGATTGTTGGAAGATTCTCCGCACCGGTATGGATTTCGGTCTGAAATGCGAAGGCTGCGGCCATTTTGTCATGATGCCGCGCCCGAAATTTGAAAAAATGGCGCGGGGCATCATGGAAAAGGCCCCCGGGGAGGAAGCATAAATGGATCCCATCCGCGTCTTAATTGTTGACGATTCAAAAATTTTCTGCCAAATGCTCAAGGACGATTTAGAAAAGGGCCTTCCCGCGGGCTCGGAAATCCTGACCGCGCGGGACGCAATCGCTGCCTGGGCACAGCTTTTGTCTGACCGCCCCCAGGTGATCCTTTTGGACGAAGAAATGCCGCGATTGGGAGGGACCAGCTTTTTAGAGTGGCTGAAAGACGGCGATATCGCTATCCCGACGATGCTCATGAGCGGCAATCCCGCCTATAAAGAGAAGGCACTCGCCGCCGGAGCGGCGCTCTTTCTGCTCAAACCGTCCGGCTCCTTTGTCGGGGAGTCCCCGGATTTTTTCCGTCTGGTGCGGGAAAGTGTTACGAAGCTTGCCCGGCGTCCCTCTCGTTTACCGGACGCGTTCGGCAGCGATACGGCCCCACAGGCGCCGACAGAAGCGGAGCCCATAACGGTCTCTCTGGCCTCGCCTTACCTTGATGACGTCATATCATTGCTCGATCCTAAAACCGCCCCGTCCCTAATTGCTATCGGCGCTTCGACCGGCGGCCCCGAAGCGCTCGCCATGCTGCTGGCGAAGCTCCAGCCGCCGCTGCCGCCGATTCTCGTCGTTCAGCACCTTTTCGCTTCGCTGAGCCGTCGCTTAGCAGACCGGCTGGATGTTGACTCTGAGCTTTCCGTACGCGAAGCGACAGACGGTGAAGCGCTCCTGCCGGATCACGTTTACATCGCCCCCACCGGCAAACACCTCCGGGTGCGCAAGCTCGGCAGGGATCTTCTGGCCTCCTGCATGTCCGATCCATTGACAAATACCCTCTGCCCTTCCGCCGACGTGCTGTTTGACTCGGTGGCTGCCACCGTCGGCGCCGCTTCTTTGGGGATCATTCTGACCGGAACGGGAACCGACGGCGCCCGCGGGCTGCTCCGTATGCGCCAAGCGGGAGCGCGCACCATCGGGCAGGATGAAATCAGCAGCGCTGTTTACGATATGCCGCACGCCGCATGGGAAATGGGCAGCGTCGATACCCAGGTCCCCTTACAGGATATGGCTGAATTCATTACCGCCACCGCCCAAAGAAATTAACGCGCATCACAAAAAGACGATCGACCACGGTTCTTCAACGCACAAGGATTGTTGCTGAATACTATCCCTGCACGAAAAGGAAAGGTATCCTATGTGGTCACAAAAGGAATCTGTCACCGGTCCGCCGCTCGCTCTTACCGAAGAGCTTCTCATTGGCGTCGGCGAGCATAAAAAGGTTTATGTTCATCCCGACGATGAAACGCTTTGTGTCAAAGTGCTGCACTACGGCGAGACGGACGAGGACTGGCAAAAAGAGCTTCGCTACCGCCGGAGCCGCGAGCGGCGCGGTCTCTCCTCCACGCTCCTGACACAGTATTACGGTGCCTGTCCGCTCGAAGGCGGCGGCATTGGTCATATTTTTGAACGCGTTCGTGATTTCGACGGACAGGACAGCCTCTCGTTCCAACAGCATGTCGATCTGAACCGCTCTTCGCCGCGTATTGATTTTAACGCGGTAATTACCGGTATGGTCACGTTCCGTTATTTGCTGTTTCAAGAAAAAATCATTACCAGCAATATGGAGCCTTGCAATTTCTCCGTGCAGATTGTGGCGCCGGATTTTTATCGGCTGCGCATTATGGATAACATCGGCAGCCCGGTACTCATCCCGCTGCTTTTTTATATCGATGCCCTGGCGCTTCGCCACATAAAACGGTACTGGCGGCGATTCGTACTCGATCTGAACCGGCAATACCCCTGGCTCATCAACGACAATATCGCCGCCATGCTGCTCTGACGAAGACATTTCTCCAGACAGCAAAAGCTCTCCGCGAAAACGGAGAGCTTTTTTACGTCCTTATTTTACGATATGTTTACCGCCGTACCAGCGCGGTTTCCAATATTCATCGTCCAAACTGTCAACGCGGACGCCCCGGCGGGAGGAAACGTGAATAAACTGATCGTCCCCCAGATATATTCCGCAGTGCGAGGCTCCCTTTTCGTAGGTCGAGAAAAAGACGAGATCCCCCGGTTCCAGCTCCTGCCGCTTTTTCACCCGCACGCCAAGACGGTACTGCTCATCGGCCGCGCGGGGAATGGCGAAGCCGTGCCGACGGAAAACGAACTGCACGAAACCCGAGCAGTCAAACCCCTTCGGCGTCGTACCGCCAAAACGGTAAGGCGTCCCCATATACTTTTTCGCCGTTGCGATGAGCTTGCCGACTTCCTTTCGCGGCAGGAAGGGCTCTTTCTCCGGCGCTTTTTCAGCGTCGGGAAGCGAGTCCTCTTCCTTCGCGCTCCCCGGCTTGGACTCTTTCCCTTTGTCCGCCGGTTTCTCCTCCCGCGGCGCTGGCGAGGGCGGGCGCTCCGGCTCCGTCGCGGCGGGCGGCGCTTCTTCCCGGCGCGAAGCATCTGTCGGGGGAGGATCTCCTCCTCGCGGTGTTTTCGATGCCGGCGCGGCGTCCGTTTGCCGCGGGTCTCCTGACGAAGGAGGTGCCGCCTCAGGCTTTGCCGCTTCTCCTGCGTTTTCCCCCGGCGCCGGCGATCGCCCTCTCCCGTCGGGCGGCAGATCGGATGGATCCTCTTTACTTGGGAAGCTCCCTTCTTTGGCCCCTGGTCCGCCGAGAGGCGCGGCGGGCGGCGTTTGCCTCGCCGTTTGAGCTGCGGCAGGCGGCGTTTTCGCATCGGAAGAAACCGCCGGCGGCTCTTTCTCAGCCTGCTCGGCGGTCATGGAAGGGCCCCTCTTTTCAACCGCAGAGCTTTCCGCCCCCGTCGATATTTCTCCTGATTCCCAAGGCGACGCCGCCACAGCGACGCCGCTCAGCAAAAAAAAGAGCGCCGCCGTAAAAAGGAGCGCCTCTATCCGCCGCACCTCAGAGCGCCTTTTCGCCGTGCGCCACATGATCCAGCCCCTGGCGCATCAGCTTCACGACATGATCGTCGTCCAGCGAGTACCACGCCTCTTTCCCTTCCCGGCGGTACTTCACCAGCCGGGCGTCACGCAAAACCCGGAGCTGGTGCGATATTGCCGACACGCCCATACCCAGCGCCCCGGCAATATCGCCTACCCGCATCTCCGCCGCGGTCAAAAGCCCCAGCAGCTTGATACGTGTCGGGTCGCCCAGCACCTTAAAAATATCCGCCAACCGCTGGCTGGTCGTTTCATCAATCTCATGCAGCCTTCTTGCTTTGCTGCCTTCTGCCCTCACGGTATTCATTCCTGTCCTCGCTTATCCTCCTACGATACGCCGTCCCCGGAGCCACTTCCGTCTTTGCCTTATCGTTTCGCCGACGGCAGAGTTTCCTTCTCTTTTTCGATCACTTCACGACCAATACCGGGCATTTCGCCTGCTCGACCACATACTGGCTGACGCTTCCCAGGAGCACGCCCTTGACGACACCCAGCCCGCGGCTTCCCATGACGACAAGATCCGTCGGATGATCCTCCAGATAGTCCAGAATGACCACCGCCGGGGAACCGGTCTCGGAAAACGCCTCTTTTTCAATCCCGTCGGGAACTTTTTCCATCGCCCGCTCAAGGATCACATCGCCCGCTTTCGTGACCGCGCTCAAAATCGCATCCGACAGGCAGGCGTTAATCGCCAGCTGGTTGATATTTGCTACATAGAGGAACGACAGCTTCGCTCCGCACGCCTGCGCGATCTCAACCGCTTTTTCAATCGCGCGCTCGGAAGTCTCCGATCCGTCAACCGGCACCAACACATTCTTGAACATGACGATCCCTCCGTTTCTCTCACAGAAAATTTCTGTCTATACTTATAAAATTCGTGTTTTCTCCGCCAGATTCCTGCTTTTCGGCGGGAGTTTTCATTATTTTTCTCTTATCTCCAACAGGATGCGCTTCCCCTACAGAAAAAAGCCCCGCTTACGCGGAGCCTTTCCTTGCCCGTATGAAGGACCCCTTTAATAACGATACCGTTTAAGGCTTTCGCGCATCTCCTGCGCCATTTTCGCCAGCGAATCGCTGGCCGAAGCCAGCTCCTCCGAGGATGCGGAGCGTCCCTCTGCGCCGCCGGAAACGGTTTTCATTTCCGCCGCGATCCTATGCGAGCTGTCGCCGACAGACTTCATCTCGTTCGTTATTTCCTCTGCCTGATTGGCCGCGTCGACAATCGACGCCGACATCGTTTCAACCTCGTGCGAGACGCCTTCGATAAGCTCCTTAATGCGAGCAAAGGTCGACCGCAGGTTCTCAACGGACTTAACCCCTTCCTCGACGGCGGTGCTGCCGCCCTGCATCGAATCCACCGCGCTGGCCGTATCCGCCTGAATGGCTCCAATCAGCTCGGCGATCTGCTGCGCCGCCGTCTGCGACTGCTCGGCGAGCTTTCTGACCTCCTCGGCGACGACGGCAAAGCCGCGGCCGTGCTCTCCGGCCCGCGCCGCCTCAATCGCCGCATTGAGCGCCAGAAGATTCGTCTGGCTGGCGATACCGGAAATTGTATCGACGATCGTACCGATTTCCTGCGAGCGCGCGCCGAGTTTATCGACCAGCTCCGCCGACATCTGAGCGGCCTGCTCCACATTCTTAATCTCCTTGACCGAGGCCACAATCTCGTCGCTGCCGCTCACCGCCTGCGCCGCAGCCTGCTCTGAATTGGCGACCGCCTGCGCCGCCTTCTTCTTCATCTCCTCCATCGACGCCGCGATCCGCGCGACATGTTCATTGGCGTTATCAATATCATTTTTCTGTCGCAGCGCAGCCTCTGAGGTTCCCGTCACCGAATCGGCCACCTCCACCGCCGCCTGCGCCATTTCCATCGAGTTCTTCGTCAGCTCTTCCGACGCCTCCGAAAGCTGATCACTGGATTTCCCGATCGACTGGAAGAACTGGTTCGCGGTCTTCCTCATATCGTAGAGCTTCCGCGCCACGTCGCCGAACTCATCGCCGCGTGTAGAACGGGCGTCGCTCAAACGATAATCACCGGCTTTCAGGCGCTCGCAGATCGCGATCATCTCTTCCAACGGGCTGGTAATCATTTTTGTAATCAAAACCGCGCCTGCCAGCAGAACGAGCATCGCTACCGCAGTAATTGCCGTCATCGCCACGAGCGCCGCCTTATTTTCCTCGCCGTTCTGGGCCGCGATCTGCGCCGCGCGCTGGTCGGCGCTCTCGCTAAGTTTCGCCAGCTTATCGCGCAGGTCGATCGTCGCCTGCTTTGCAGCGCGGTTATACTCCGCCAAAGCCGCCGGCGAGTTTCCCGCTTCCGCCAGCGCCATTACTTTTTCCATCGATGCGCGATAGGTTTTCCAGTCCTTTCCCGCCCCTTCCACCAGCGCGGCGTTTTCCTGGATACGGCTGCCCAGCTTTTCGTATTCGCCCCAGACCTTCTCATACTTGGCGATCTGCTCCTGCTGCTTCTTTTTAACCTCTGCAACCCTTGCCGGATCCGCAATCGCCTGATACGTGCGCACCTGGATCACGCGCATCGCCTCGACCGAATACCCCAGGAACTGGACAGCCTTCAGTTTTTCCGCGTACATGGTGTCCATATCGTCCCCGGCCTTATTCAGGCTCATCCAGCCCCGGACCCCGATAACCGCCATGCCGATAAAGGCCACGACGACCAGCAGCAGCACCTTGTAGGCCACTTTCACATTATTCATCCATCCCCGCCTCCGCTCTTTTCAGTAATATTTAATGTTCTTCCGTCTTTCGCCTGTATTTACAGCCTTCATAGACGAATTACCTACTAATTTCTCTTGATTATAGTAAGCGCGCCAAGAAAAAACAATCCTCATTTTTTATCAAATTCTTATTTTCCCCCTTCCCCGGGAAAATGCCTGTTTATGTGGGTTTAATCAACTTTCTTTAGACCTTTCAACAGTTAAACGAATGAAAAATTGTGCCTTTTATCCTATTTCATAGTCACATACTTCCGCCTCTTTTCCATTTTTCCCTATGAAATTATATAAATTCTTTTCTCGTCAAACTCGAATTATACCTGAATCTCCTTCCCTCTATCGTCATATTATGGTATAATGAGACAATATCTGTTGGGGAAAGGAGGATTTGCCATGTCTACGTCACCGTCGGGCTTCTACGCTGCCGTCCGGGAGCTTTTTCGCTCCGCCGGTCTGGATCCCGAGCGGCGCCGCCGCGCGCTTCTCTTATCCGAAGTCATGCGCCGCTTCGCCGCTCTCTGTGGGCAGGAAAACAACGCCGATTACTGGGCCGCCGCGGGACTCCTCCATCACCCGGATACGCCTGATACGCCCTTCGTTCCCCTGGAACAGCTGAAGCATGCCGGAGCTTCCCCGGCCTTTTTACACGCCATCGCGCGTACTGCGCCGACGGTCGAAGCGGATCATTTCGAGACCTTGCTCGTTACCCTCGCGCATTTGACGGCGCTCATTGCCGCCATCGCCGCCACCCGGCCGCGGCAGAGCGTCAAGGGGCTTAAGGTTTCCGCCGTCCAAAAGAAATTTCTCGATCCCCACTTCGCGCCGGAAAGCAGCCGCCGCCAGATTCAGGAGGGCGTCCGGGCGCTGCATTGGGAGATCGGCGATTTCACTTCTAAGACGCTTAAAGCCGTTCTTGCCGCCGAAGACGAAGTGCGAAACGCCGTCGAAAAAATCGCCTGAAGAAGCGAAAGAAACCGCCGGAGCCGAATTCGGCTCGCCCGGCGGTCTCTTTTATTTTGTACGGCAAAATTTTTCAGCCCGGCTTAACTCGCACCGGTTTTTATCAGAACTTATATTCCACGCCCAACATAAACGTGCGTCCCGGCATGGCGTAAGTACCCTTGCCGCCCCAAGGATGATATTTGACCTCGTAGCCTTGATCCGTCAGGTTGTCCACCGTCAGGTAAACGGTCGTATCCTGATTGATCTTATAGTTCAGCACCCAATCCAAAATCAAGAACCGATTGGCGGTGAAGTAGCGCGTGTCCATGCCGCTGTACATCACCGCCGTCAGCGACGAAAACCATTTCCCCTGCTCGTAGCTCACGTCCAGCACCGTCTTATGCTTCGGCCGCGTGGAATTGATGTACGCGTTGACAAGAATCAGACTGCTGTCGAGGCCAAGTCCCGGCTGAAAGATCATCCCGTGCTTGGCTGACCAGTGCTCGTCGATGGTGGAATACGAGAGCCGCGCCCGCCACTGGGGACTAAAGCGATGATTGATCCCCATGTTGAACGCCCACCGCGTCTGCTTGGCGTTGACGGATTTCGCCCGCCAGTCGCCGACCTTTTTATCCCAGACGGATTGCCGGGAGATGGCGTTATCCATATGCATGTAGTCATAGTTGATAAACGCCGACGTATTCGGAGAAAACGCCTTTTTTAGGCCGATGGTATAGGCGTTGCCGTGCTCATTCTCCAACCGCTGATCCAGATAGAGGTTGGCGGCCGGTTTATAATCGTTGGGCTTTAAGGGGCGGTTCACCTGCGTCCAGCCGGCAAAAATGCTAAAACCCGGGGAAAAGAGGTATTCGGCGTTGACCGCCGCCGTCACTTTAGAATACTTGCTGTGAGCCTCCGAAGTCGTCCCCGTTTCCCGGCTGGTACTGGCCGCATTCGCCCACTGAAAACGCAGCGCCGGTGCGATCTCAAAGCGGTCGTTGACGTGAATTTTATCCTGCAAGAAACTGACAAAGGTCGTCTGCTTGACGTTCGATGTCGTTTCCTTCCCGGTGATGGAACTGGTGTAAAAACCCTCGTGACGCGACCAATCAATGGCCCAGCCAAAGAGAACATCGTGAGGCCCGAAGGATTTTCCGATCTGCCCCTCGATCCCGTGGTTATAATCGTTATCCTTGTTACGCTTGTCCTTACGAGTCACCGTCTTGGCTTTGACATATTCGTCCCACTCGGGATCCCAAGGCGTCGGTATCGGGCGTGGATCCCAGACGTCGGCGTCCCGCGGCCCCCAGACTGTCCAGTATTGATGGAGCTGATAGTAAGCCCTGACATAGCTTTCCATATCGTGATCCCGCCCGAACGAGTAGGTGAGGTCGTAATCAAAATTGTTGTGCCCGGTGGCCGAGCCTTTCAGTCCGTTGAGGTACCAATCATTGCGATAGCCCGGGTTGTTGATGGATCCGTACAAATTCAGCACATTCATGCGGTGCAGCCGCGCCAGCCAATCTGCCTTGTTCATGTAGCGATAATCGGGAACGGCAATCGGATAGCCGTCGTAAGCGTCGGTATGGTTGAAGGAAAACGTGAGCTGCTGATCCTCGCCGAAATATTTATCCAAACGGAGATTAAAGCTCGAATCTTTGAAATTCGTGCCGTGCGCTTCGTATTCTCGCGCCGTCATCCGATCGTAATATTTGCCGCTACCGCCCTGATCGCGCATCCCGGAGACAAAGTAGCGGAAGGAGCCGTCCTTCGTCGAGCCGGCATAATTGAAGCGGTATGTATGGTGCGAATAGGCCCCGGTCGCGAGATCGATCTTGCCGTGCGGCTCTATCGTCCCCTTCTTCGTGATGATGTTGATGACGCCGCCCGTCGCGTCCGCGCCGTACTTCGACGCCCCCGGGCCTTTGATGATCTCGATGGCCTCCACGTTGTCGATGCTCGTCACCTGATCGAGGTTGGCCAGCGCCTTCGTCCCATTCGCCGAATAGGAGCCGATCATCCCGCTGACGGCATTGTCGATGCGCCGCCCGTCCAAGCAGACGACGACGCGGTCGTCGCCGTTGATCGTCACCGTCGTATTGTACTGGCTGCCCGTGCCGTACTCGCCGCCGTGATAGCCGATGCTGTTCACCTGCACGCCCGGCAGTGCCTTGATGGCGCTCGTCATATCGACATAGTGACGCTGTGCGATGTCCTCGCTGGTGATGACGTCGACGTCGCCGCCCGTACGGTAATAAGCCTGCTCGGTGACGATATCGCCGAATTTGTTCTTCGCCCGATCGGCCTCGACGACTACGGTATCGAGCGTATACTCGTCTAATTTTTCACTGGTCGCCGCTTCAATGCTCCCGCTTGCGCTCCCCAGAAAAAACAATACAAGCCATATCTCTGCGCTACGCTTTTCCATCTGCCCATCTCCTTTTACGAATGATTCACCGAACCGAATCACGAATATACCATATAATATATACACTATCCATAAAAAGATATCCTCTTTTTGGCAGATTAAAAATGAACCTTCGTCCGATTCAAATTTAATTGCATACGACGCTTTTTCGTTTTGTCGAAGTGACTAAGCAAAAAAGCGGGCTGGTTCACGAAGCTTTTAGCCTCGTGAACCAGCCCGCTTGGCGCGCCTCTTTTTGTTTTTCTTACGGCAGAGAGGATCGATCGCTTATCTTCCTCTTTCTTCTTCGTCTTTTCCCAGAAGCGCCTGATAGACGGCGCGGCGCGAGATGCCGAGCCGCTTCGCCGCCTCGCGAGCGGCTTCTTTTGGGGAATGACCGGCGGCAACGAGCCGCGCGGCGAATTTTACGGGGGAGAGCAGAGTGTCGTCCGCCGCGCCGCTCTCCGCGATCATGCGTTCGGCGCCTGCCGCGGCCGGGCTGTCCGCTCCGCCTACGACGATGACAAACTCGCCGCGCGGTTCCTTTTCCGAAAAATCATTTAGAAGCTCGGTTAACCTGCCGCGGTGAAATTCTTCAAATTTCTTCGTCAGTTCCCGCCCCAGCGCCGCTTCCCGATCCCCCAACGCCGCCAAAAGCTCCCCCATGGTCGCTAAAAGATGGTGCGGCGCTTCGTAAAAGAGGAGCGTCTCTTCACGTCTCGCCACTTCCGACAGCCGCGCAGTACGCTTTGCTTTCGACCGCGGCAAAAAGCCGACGAAGGTGAACCGCGACGTGTCAAGCCCCGAGGCGATGAGCGCCGTCAGCGCCGCGTTGGCCCCCGGCAGGGGAACGACGCGAATCCCGGCGGCAACGGCCTGCCTCGCCAGGAGGCTCCCCGGGTCAGAAATGCCCGGCAGCCCGGCGTCGCTGACGCAGGCGATGAACGCCCCCTGCTTGAGCTTTTCAATGAGCGCCGCGCCCTTCGCCTCCTTATTATGCTCGTGGTAGCTGGTGAGCGGCGTGTGAATATCAAAATGCGCCAAAAGCCGCCGGGTATGGCGCGTATCCTCGGCGGCGATCAGATCGACTTCTTTGAGGACGCGCACCGCCCGATACGTCATATCTTCCAGATTGCCGATCGGCGTAGCGCACAAATAAAGGGCGCCGCCTGCCGACGCCCTTTCTTCCGCTCGCTCCTCTTTTACCATTCTTTTTCCCCTTCCCCGTAAATCGACAGCACCTCCGCCGTATAAGCGCCGCTTGCGTCGTAGACAGAGAGCGTCGGCAGCCAGCGGATCGCGCCCGGCGCGCCCCCGGCGACGGCCTCGATAAGCAGAAGATTAGGGGCGCGATCCGGACGCGGCTGAACGAGCCGCGCCCGCTTTATCGCCAGCCTTGCCGCGCTGAGCGCCGCCGCGATCTCGTCGAAGCGCGCGGGAATATGCACCATCGCCAGCCTGCCGCGAAAACGCAGAGCATATCGCGCCGTCTGCACGACGTCCGCGAGCGACGCCGTTATCTCGTGCCGGGCGCGGGCGATGGGGAGCGCGGGATTGATTTTCCCTTTCCCCGTTGGATAATACGGCGGATTTGCCAGCACGAGATCGAAGCTCTCCCGGGGATAAAGGCTGGCAATCTCCCGATAATCTCCCCGCCGAACAGTAATTTTATCCGCGAGACCGTTTTGCGCCACGCTGCGCGCCGCCATATCCGCCAGATCGGCGTCGATCTCTACCGCTTCAATGTGCGCCGCCCGCTCCGCCATCAACAGCGGCAGGACTCCGGCGCCGGTTCCCAGATCGAGCACTCGATCCCGCGCCCGATATTCAGGAAAATGCGCTAACAAAACCGCGTCGATCGCGAAGCGGAAAGCGTCCGGGCGCTGGATGACAAAGCGCCCCCGGTGACGCAGATCATCCCGCCGTTCATTCGCCTTCCGGCCGGTTCGCTCTATCATCTCGCGGTCGCAGCGGGCGACGATCTTCCCGGGGGCGGCGCGGTTGAAAATCGCGGCCTTTTCGCTCCGAATCGCCGTTATAGCGCCGGGTTTTTCCGTCACGCGGCTTCCCTTCGCCGCGGTTTTCCCGCCCATGACGTCCATTCCCCCGGGGATGGCGGGGCATCCGCCCGCTCTCCGCTTCTATGGCGGCGACCGCTGCCAGCGCCGCGACGCTCGCCAGATCGTCGTCCTCCTTCTCGATAATATCTTCCCACGACGCCACGATCGTTTTGCCGTCGTCGAGGAGCACCGTTGCCTGCCGTCGCTGTTGATTGAGCGAGATGACCCGCCCCTCGCCTTCCACGGACACGACCCGTCCCCCTTGCGTGGGCGGCTGAACCTTCTTCGGCGCTTCGCGCGGGCAGGAATAGCACTCGCTTTCGTATTTCAGGCAGCACATCAGCCGCCCGCAAATACCGGAAATCTTCGTCGGATTGAGCGACAGATTCTGCTCCTTTGCCATGCGAATAGAAACCGGTGCGAAATCGCCGAGGAACGTGGCGCAGCAGAGCGCGCGGCCACAGCAGCCGATTCCGCCGAGGAGCTTCGCCTCGTCGCGCACGCCAATCTGCCGCAGCTCGATGCGCGTGCGAAACACCGCCGCCAAGTCCTTCACCAGCTCGCGAAAATCAATGCGCCCGTCCGCCGTAAAATAAAAAATAATTTTATTTATATCGAAGGTGTACTCGACCCCGACCAGCTTCATCGGCAGCTGCCGCGCCGCGATTTTCTCCTCGCCGATACGGAAGGCTTCCTTTTCCTGCTCCCGGTTCTTCGCCACCCGCTCGCGGTCTTCGTCCGTCGCCTTGCGCTGCACCGTCTTTAAGGGAAGCACGACCTCCGCGTCCTCGACCTCCCGCGGCCCCAGCACGACCCGGCCAAACTCTACGCCCCGAGCCGTTTCAACGATGACCTCGTCTTGTGCCGCCAGCGCAAGCGATCCCGTCCCGAAATAATAAATCTTGCCCGCCTGCTTAAAGCGGACCCCTACTACCGTCTGCATCTATTTCCTCCTAAAGCCTTCTATCCTTCAACCGGCCCCCGAAGGCGCAAGAGAAGCGCCTCCATCAGCAGCCGAATATTCGCGTTCGATCCGTACAGCCGCCGCTCCGCCTCGGTAGCCGCCGCGAGCATCTGAAACGCCCGCGCTTCTAAAAAGCGCTCCGCCAATGCCGTAAGCCCAAGCGACGCGCCTCCGGACGGCAAAACTCCGCCGTAAAGCGCCAGCAGGTCCCGCAGCGCCAGCCGTAAAAAGCGCAGCCAGTCGCCGGCTTCCTCACGGGAAAGCTCTCCCAGCCGTTTCCCCTCCGCCAACAGCTCCAGCGGCGAAAGCTCAGGAATACGCGGCAAGAGGCGAAGCACCTCCGCCCGGCGCTCCAGCGCGCCGCCAGCGTAAAGCGCCAACGCCCGCCCGGCGCTCCCCTCCG
>ERZ773005.786-NODE-786-length-20530-cov-11.912967_pt1 | contig 20530 bp, 24 predicted proteins | sample MGYA00580666_ERZ773005 | MGnify/ENA primary metagenome ERZ773005 (study PRJEB29015, sample SAMEA2737999) | human oral metagenome | biome: human oral; feature: human-associated habitat; material: dental | place: China | collected 2061 ...
GGCGCTGTCTGCGTAAGGCGGCGATGCGGCAGAAACAGACTGGAGCACCACTCAGCTGGGTGCCTCGTGTCATGATGGCCGCGAAGTGTCTTCGGTACCTCATGTAGGAATGCCCGCGTAGCCCGGTGGTGGTCAGGAGGCTTTCCTGAGTCGTACGCCTTGTGGACGTCGGGCAGGATGCTGGGGAGCTGGGCGAGGCAGGTGCTCGTCGGTCTTGTCCTTGGCCAGGCGGATGAGGACGTCCTAGAACTCGATGATGCGGCGGGTGATGGCAGCGGGATTGAGCTGGTTGCGGTAGGAGATCAGGTCAGTCTTCTGAGCCTTGGTCAGGGCGTCGGTATCCAGGAGCCGGCCTGGCGGAGTGCGGGGAGCGTCGTAGAGGCGCTTGCGCCTGCCGGCCTTGTCAGCGCCCCACCCAACGGGCCTTGCGAGTGGGAGTCTAGGGGAGTACAACTTCACGTTGACCTGCTCCCAGAAGGGCAGGACCTCGCGCTCCTCGCTGGTGTCGTAGTGATTAGTAAGTCGGCGTAGCGGCGTACCAGGTGGTTGCCCGGGGCTCGATGATGGCCTGGTCGTTCTTCCTGTAGGGGCGCGAGCGGGCGGGAGTAGATGCCCCGGTTCCCGGCTCAATTCACCACGCCGTGGTTGATGAACTCCGAGCAGCCTACGAAGTTCATGCCCAGGACGGGCAACGGCAGGAAGTCCACGGCAGCTTTCAGGGCGAAGATGATGAGTCTTGTCGGCGACGCCTGCGGATCGAGCGGGTGAAAGTCCATCCCGTGAGCACGTCAGTCATATTCACGGTCCGGGTGAAATTCTCCTTTGAGGGTCGGCCCGCAGTGGGCGACGGTGACAGGCTTCGAAGAACCCAGGCTCGGCCACGAGCCTCGCCAGCCGGCCTTACGGATCTTAATGGAGTCGCGCAGCAACGGACCGGCCATGGTCGTTGACTTGCCCCGCAGCTGGTCGGTGGCTCGCACCGGGGCAAGTTAGTGACCGATGGCCTGTTGCGCTCGTGGCCACTCGGCTCACTTCTGGCTGTGGGCTTGCAGCGGAGCTCGTCGTCGAGCTCACGACCCGCCTCCAGCAGGCCTGGCAGCAGCGGCATGGACTCCTTGAGAATCTTGCCGCACTGCCCGCCACTGGCAGCCCACACCCGCTGAAGTACCTCCAAGGTGCCCGTCAGGAATACCTGCGGACCCCGGCACTAGCCTGCATCAGGCAACCTCATACCACGGTCCACGGACTTCGCGGGCATCCTTGATGAGTCTCGGCGGTGGGTTGATGGACTTGACGGGACGTGCTAGGCTGGGTCGCGACAACTTAATCAAATCGCGCCCGACGGATCGGGCACCCGCTCCTCTCACTGAGCAGCCGTTAGGCTCGAGCGGGTACGGGTGGGGACGATGGCTGCGCCCCTTAGGAATTGAAGTAGGCCAAAGCCGGACTGGACCGGTAGCGTGTGGGGTCTCGTAAGCCCCTTAAGAGATTGCTCGAGGAACGTCCACCTCACCGTCGAAGCCCATGGTTTCCAGACAGCATGGGGGAAGACGAGAGTCAACCTGTAAACGGGCGAGGTACCAGCTGACCAAGAGTCAGCCAGGGGCCTCCATCTGGTGACATTGGCGTGAAAGACAACGCCAGCTACGGGAATGTCGACCAGAGATCGCAGCACACATCATGTGTGCTCGTCTCTGGGAGGAAACTGTGGCTAAAACGCAGCACAAGGGTGTCGCAGACGATGATGTCCACGCTCTGACATCGGTTCAGGCAGGCGATTTCCTTGGACTATCACCTAAAACTCTCGCAAACTGGCGAGCACAAGGAGTAGGCCCGTCATATATACGATACTCGCACGGCCGAGCAGGCCGCATCGCCTATCGGCATGATGACCTTATTGCTTTCATGGAAGCCCATCGCGTTGCTACCGCTGGCGGTGCACGATGAACACACATATCGAACGGCAATTAAGTGGTGCCGAGAACCTCGATAGCGTCGATTCGTTTGGTGATGCTGGACAGGCTGAAGCGGTCGAGCGTCACATGTCAAACACTGTCTGCAACTCTGTAGCAGAAATAGCGGAGGCGGATCTTGGAACCGCGCTGTTGGACGACGGCTCTGCATCTGCACTGACGCAGTGCTGCAACGACACTCCAGCAAGGATCGCCGTCGATCCCATCACGGACGAACTCCAGTTCGAATCTCAAGGGCATCCCTACACGTGCGCGGGCGATCCCTTGGATTCGCCCGCGCACGAGGGGACTGCGTCAGTAGATCCATCGGTAAAGACACATTCAGTCGCCAGCTTTAGCAACATGGAGATCACCTCTGGTTGTTACGAACCGGGGTTCAAAGTCGTAAATTCAACTCAAGATGATCAGGATGCGTCGACTGCGTTCTTTGTCGGATGGAAAAAGAAGGAAAGTAGTGATCAAAAGAAAAGAGCTCGACAGCAAAGCACAGTCTTCAGCATCATGCAGTACCGACGCCATCCCGATACAGGTCAGATCCTTCTTACGCAAGAGGGTATCGACGCCGCGATTAAGGAGCTAGAAAATCAGGGAGTTCTTGATAGATATGCGATGATTTGGCAAGATCGCTGCCCAGTGGAGGAGTGGTCAGAGTATCCAGAGGACTATCCTTCATCAACTGTTGATCTTAAGCCAGTTCATCTGCACCTCGCCCTCATTCTGAATGTACGTAAATCTATTCGTTCAGTTTCTGATCTCTTTCACATTCCTGCGTCTAGGGTTGAACTTGGTGGCACAGCGGTTGCAATCCATGGCGAGTCAATTGCAGGTAAAAATAGTGCAGCGCAGAAAGCTTTTTGGCACCTGTGCACCTACCTGACGCACGAACACTTTAAAAACCTAAAAGCTCGCGATTGCGGAAAAACACACAAGTTCATTTACCCTAGGGCGGAGGTTAGGTCTAACTTTAACTATTCCGATTTTCTTGATGCTGGCCTTCCTGGGGGTAGCGGCTCCACTTCCGGAAAGTCGAAAAAGCTGAAGAAAATACTGGAGCTTGCGGTAACTTTCGACGGAATGACTCTTTCGGAAGTTCGTACGAAAGCTCCAGAACTTTGGACTAATCCAGGTGCGAAAGCACACTTCGAGAAGCTGCGCGGAGACTATCTTTCGCACTTACCCGCTCCAGAACAAGTAATTAACTTCTACATTTGCGGCCCTGGCGGTACCGGAAAGGATCTCCTTGCTAAGGCGCTCGCTCGTTCACTAGCGCCGGAAACTAAGCTACCTTACTTTAAAATTGGTGGTGAGAATGTTTCTTTTGAAGGCTATGATGGCCAGCCTGTTGTAGTCTGGGAAGATTTCCGGGTCGCTGACATGATTCGAGCAACCAGAGGGCGGGGCACTTTATTTCGCATTCTTGGTCCATGGCGCGAGGCGGAAGAAGCGCCGGTTGTCAACATCAAGATGTCTAAGACACAGCTCGTTAATCGAATCAATATCGTTACGGGACCACAAGAATACGATATTTTCCTGCGAGGACTCGCGGGTGAGTACACGTCGATGCGAGGCGGAATTGCCGTTAGGCATGAAGCAGAGAACTTGTCTCAAGGATTTCGGCGGTTCCCGATCATCATCCCAGTTGATGAGCGCGAGTTCTCTATTTATATTAACCTTGGCGTCCTTAATGGCACCCGAGAATACCAAGCATATGAAAAATTTGAGCATATGCGTCAGGACTTGGAGACTCTGCGGCGACGTTGCCGAGGCATTCAAGATGTGGCTGATCGTATTCGTACCATTGAGGAAATCGAGCGGCAAACGGTTGCTCCAATAGTTGAACAAGCTGACCGACTCGTTAACTCATCCGACACAGCTTCAATGGAGGACGTGTTAGCGGAGTTTGCGGATTCAGGGAAGTCGTTCACACCTATCTCATCAACTCCTTCCACGCCTGCGACGTCTGAATCGATTGAGGACGCTGGCCTTGAGACTGCAGCTCTTGAGGAGGAAGCGCGACGTTCGCGTGAAGCAAACTTCCGCACCCAGGCTCGAAAACAGGCGGAAGAGGAAGACAAGGAGCGGCGCGTTGCGCTCGCAATGAAGGGAGAGTTTCCAGGTCCTGACGAGAAGTTCATCAGTAGTCGAACTAGCGAGATCTACTTCCAATTTCTAACGGAAATGGGCGCGCAGGATCAGGACGTTTCCTTGAGAACCCTACAGTGGACCAGTCCTTGGGAGGCATGACTTCAAACTAGAACGCTTGTTCAATGTTATTAAGATACTTGAGTAGATGCGGATATCTGATGTCAATCGAAAGGAGCTTTAAATGTCGGAGACGAACTCTTTTGATGAGTTAGTCCCTGCTGAGCAGAACGGTGGTGGGCGTTTACGCAGGTCAGGAACTCAGTCCGTCAAGGACTGCCAGGAAGTTGATTTGGGGTGCCTTGAGTCGTTGCGCCGGGAGTATGCGGAAATCTGCGAGCGTTTGGTTGGTGAGGTTATGCGCTCTCGAGATGAGAGGCATGCTGAGTTGATTGCTCGCATTAGGTCCGGGTTTGAACGAAATAGTGATGCCCCCAAGCAGGGCACGGAGAGCGAGCGCCACCAGGGCGTTGCCGGTGGTGGTCACCATGGCTGAGCGATGTGTGGCTGAGTGGGACTCGCTCGCGAGTCCCGTTTCCCCTCCGCCCGCAGCGAGCGTAGCGAGTGAGGACGGAGGCCAGCGGGGTTTGGGGAACGAGGGCGGAGCCCGATTGTTCGACAAATCCCCTGCTGGCCTCTCTTCAGAACCGGCTCAGAAGGAAGATCACCGTGCCGGTTCTGTCTCCACCACGCGGCGGCATCGGAAAGCACTGCGCGTGGTGGAGGGCAGGGAGACGCTCGATGCTCGCATCGCTGTGCGTGTCTCCCTCGCTGAGCTCGACGCCGTCAGGCGTCGAGCTCGTGGTCTGGGCGTCAAGCCCAGCGCATGGGCACGGGCGGTCCTACGTGATGCGCTGGATACCCGACGCCATGAAGTCAGGGATCTTGCGGCTCACGCTGTGGCACCTCGGCCCGCTCCCGAGGTATCCGAAGCTGTTGAGCAGTTACGGCGAGTAGGTGTGAACCTCAATCAGGTGCTCCGTCGAGGGGATGTTGTTGATGCAGATCTGTTGTGTGAGTTGCGGGATGCGGTCAGCACCCTGCGTGGGTCACTTGGTGACAGGACGGTGGTGTGAGATGTCGATAGTGAATGTCAAGAGCTCGAGGTGTGTCGCGAGCACGGTTCACTACGTGCTCTACGGATCAGGCAAGCAGGGCAGGCAGCGTGCTGCTGCCAAGCAGCACCGAGCAGCAGCGCTTTCCGTATCCGTGGCGAACGGGAGTACTGACCCGAGTGAGTTCGTACGAATGACTCAGGCTCACAACGACGCTTGCAGTCGAAAGGTGGAGGCCTATACCTACATCCTCGCCTTCAGCCCTGACGAGTTCGATGTGCACAGTTCCGAAGACGCCCAGGGGGTCTGCGACATCGCTGAGATGCTCACGAACCGGATGCACAGTGCTGACTATCTCATCGCTGTGCATAGCGACGCTAAGGGGCATCATCTTCACGCTCACATTGTCGTCGCTAACCACGACAATCTGACGGGAAGGTGCCTAAATCGCAACACGAGCTGGGCACACGGGGTACGCCAACTCAACGATGAACTCATGCAGGAGCTTGGCCTCCAGGTGTTACCGGATCCAGGTAGGCCTAAGCCCGACTGGGACCAGCGTCGCGAGGACTTTGAGGCAGGCGGGTTCGAGCAGGTGCTAGGCGACATCGTCGCTGACGCCCTCTCCGATCCTCAATGCGTTGACCAAGCAGCTTTCGAAAACATTCTTGCAAATAACGGCGTCCGCCTTGCGGTGACCAAACGAGACGGCTGGAGCTACAAGATGCGCAGAAAAGACAGTGGAAAATTAGGCAGACGCAAGGCCTCCTCCCTTACCCCAGAATTCACCTCTGAAGGCGCTCAGGAGATCTTCGAGTACCACGCCAAGAAGATGAAACATAACCCACACGTGAAAGGAAACAGCGATGGGGATTCTCAAACAGATACAGGAGCAAGACGAACGGAACACAACTACGGAGAGCTTGCCCGACTTGATCTCGAGACTCGACAGCGTAGAGCAGCATCTGTCCAAACTCACAAAGCACATCTCAGATCAGACAGCCTACATAAAGAGCATCGACGAGAACATGACAGCACAGTTGGAGAGCCTGTTGATCTCGCATCCAGGCGAGCAGCACTCGACCGAGTTCGTCGAGATGCGGAACAGGCTGAGCGAGATCGAGAAGACGATCGTCGCCGTCGCCGAAACGCTCACCGCATCACGACACGTGACACTCCCCGACGGTACGACCGTACGATCAGCAGACTTTCAGGCCTACAACTTGACACAGAGGATCAACAACCAGCTCAAGACGATGGTTTCGAGCTGTGACCATCTCGCTAAGGAAGTCCGTCAACGCGGCACTGTTCGCATCAATACCGACAAACTCACCCAGCATTGCCTTGACGTCCTCGATAGACGACTAGCTGTGGCCGTCGAGGGCCCTTTACAGAGTGTCGAGCACAGATTGGACGGCCTTGAGGAACGTGTGTCATCTCTGGGCGCCAAGGAGATCTCTCGTGCCGTCGGCGAGGTTGAGCGGGTAACCACCAAAACCGACGAACTGACGGAAGCGATGCGAGACGCCGAGCTTCGTATTGGCAGACTCTCAGCCCGAGTGACTTGGGTGAGCGCAGGACGCATGTGCCTTGCGCTACTTCCACTTGCTGTAGTGCTTCTGGTGGTTGGAGGCCTGACCATGGGGGCCTTCCACGCGCTCGGCATGGGCCCCCTTCTGGGGTGGGCGTGGGCATCGTTCGCAGCGGCTCAGGCATGGTGGGCCAAGGCACTGATCGCACTAGGGACGCTCAGCTGCGTTGCGGCCTTCGCCTGGCTCGTCTGGTGGATCTCGCACCGGCTCGCCGATGAGTACGCGCGCTGGTAGCAATCACGACGTACCGAAACAGTGGGGCCCTGAGACCGTTGCGACGGCCTCAGGGCCCCACTGGCACCTCCGCGGAACCAGGTCACATTGTTGTGAGCAGGTGGATTGTCTGGCCGGCGGCCAGGGAGATCAGGGGAAGGAATCCTCCTAGAGGTGTAAACGAGATGACGATCATGATGCCTGCTGTGACGGCGCTTCTCTTCGCCAGGGTTCGTAGCGGCAGGTCGAGCTTCGTGGCGATGAAGCCAAGCAGTACAGCGGGAATGGCCCATACCAGGGTGGGGTTGATGAAGGAGAAGAGAAAGCCCGCGACGAACAGGGGGTTGTCCTCGAGTACTTCTTCGGTAGTGGCACCCTTGAGAACTTCGATCATCATGTCGAGCCCAAGCACGTCGGCCACTGTGGCTAGGGTCAGGTAGAAGGCACCTACAGCCACTAGGCCGGGCGCGAGTTCTCTAGCATGTCGTCCTGTTGGGCTGTCCCATTGAAAGCGTAGCCACCCCCAGAACCGGCTGTTGCAAGCAGCCTTGGTGATGACCAGCGACACTGGAACGAAAGCCACCGCCAACATGACTATCACCGCGAACGCGATTGGGAAGATGACGTCGCGATCAGGGGCGATCCCCATCACGGGCTTGCCTGTGGCGACGATATTCGTGGAGATCACGTCTATTGCCCTGAACTCCACGGTGATCAGCGCGATCCACACGAGCAACAGAGCCCACCACCGCTTACGTAGCACGCGGCCGAGCGTCCATGAGCGGGATTGTGCACTTCTCATCTATGTCTCTCCTCGCGGGCGCCTCGAGGGCCAGTTGAGTCTACTTCTTCTTGAGCCAGTTGCCTGAGGTGTCTCGCTCGTACTTCTTGGTCTTGTTGTTGACGAATCCGATGGTGCCGTCCTGCATCACGGTGATGCCGACCTCGGCGATACCGTCGCGGTGCTTGCCGTCGTACATCTGGAAGGTCATGTCGGTGGAGGCCGATGTGTCATCGAAGCTCGAAGCGCAGGACTTCACGATGGTGAAGCTGCTCGTGGAAGTCATGTACAGGCCCTTCTCGGGGTTGGATTCGTTAAGCTCTTTGTTGTCAAAGGAGTCCGTCTTCCCTGGGAACAGGAAGGCGGCCACGTTCCGAGCGGGCGTTTTCTCCTCGCCGCTTCCCTTGTTCTCCTGTTCGAGTTCGGCCCGACGGGTGCTGAGATCAGAGGCGCGGTCCTTGGTCTCTCGATCGATATCTGCCTCACTGGCAGCATCTCCGAGTTCCTCCTTGACATCCTTACGGATCTCGTCCTCGGTGGCACCTCCGAACTCCTCGCGCAGCTGCTCATCGACGTTCTTGGCCCTCTTCGTCGCCTGCTGCTCCTTGGTCTGCTCGGGCACTGATGCGACGGCCTCGCCGCCGCTCGCGTAGGTAACCGCGCCATCGACAGCGCACATACTCGATGAGTCGAGCTTGTGTGCGGTGAAGGTGACGCCGGTGACCGGGACCTGATTGCCGTCCTTGGTGACGACGTCGATAAGTCCCTGAGGCACCTGGGCGGTCGCCGCGCCCTTGGAGACGAAGTTGCTCAACGAGGCGAACTCGTAAACCTGGGCTGACGGACTACTCGAACCGCCTGAGGCACTGCCGGACGGGGCGGTGGCGGCTGAGCACCCGGCGAGTGACACAGCGCCTGCAAGCAGGACAAACGCCAGGACGGTTCTGGAGGGGCAGGACACAGGGATACCTCGATTCGGTTGGTGGTTCAGCACGATCATACGGAACTCATCGCTTCCAGTGGAAGCGATGAGTTCCTGGAATCGATGGATTCCGCCTCTCACGATGGGGACGTGGCGACATCGTTGAGGCAACGGCTTGGTGCAAATCTGCGCGCCGAGCGTCGTCGCCGTCGGCTCACGCAGGAGGACCTGGCTGAGCAGCTTGGGGTGACAGCCCGATACCTGGGCGGCATCGAGCGGGCGGAGCGCAACATGACGCTCGACTCCGTTGACGCCTTGGCCCAGGAACTTGGGATCGACGCCCTGGACCTGCTGGCCAGCACACCCTCCGAAGGGCTGGCTCAGCGCCCGTAGAGACGCTGAAGGACTGCTGGACCCGGACTCAGTGATGAGGCCACGGCGCTCCAGCTCATTGCCCCGAACTGGACAAGCTCACGCACGCGGACAGCGATCGCCACATCCACAGCGTCACGCAGTGCCGCCAAGTCGCGCAGCTCCGCCTCCCCAAGCGACATGCTGGGGTCACCCACGTGCCATCTGAACCGTGCGACATGGTCGCGCGCATTCGACTCCACACTCACAACGACACCCCTCCTCTACAGGTTGTGGAAGACGAAGACCCCGCCGCAAGGGGCATCGACAACGGTGAAGTCGGCCGGCAGTCGCGCTCGTACTTGTCCCAGTCGAAGTGCCGGATAGCGTCCTCCGGCCACTGGTAGAACACGCCGCAGTCGTCGACCCAGGACTCCACGAACTCACGGAATGAGTCCCAGCAGCCTGATCGACCTCCTCGAACTCGCTGGCCGACGGCACGCCGTTAACGTCCAGGGAAGGTGAGCAGTTCTCGTACCAGGCGAGAAGCTCCTCCCAGCGGTCGCTTCCGACGTCGACGAAGATCTCACCCCAGGTGGCCGCTGTTGTTGCAGCTCAAGCATCCGAGCCACACAGCGGGCTGAGCATCGGTTTTCATTGACATTGGAACCTCCCAAGTAAGGAGAGGTCGGGCTGCGATACTCCAGTCTCGGTAAGGACACTCACGGGAACAGCCCGACCACCTCTATTGCCAACCTCGGGCCGTCGGCGACGGCCCCCTGCTCCCACCCCATGGCCGGCCTGACCTTCAGTGTGACGATCACGCCGTAGGATTGTTGATGAGACTGGACGAGGAGGAAAATCGTGAGGCCTATGCCCCCGTACAACGACAATCAGATGGTCGTTGCGTACTACCGGTACTCCTCCTCTTCCCAGAACGAGGCCTCTATCGAGCAGCAGCGCGAGATGGTCCACAAGTGGGCGAAGTCACAGAGTCTCGTCGTCGTGAACGAGTACGAAGACGCAGCCAAGACCGGCACCAACGCCGACCGGCCCGGCTACCAGCTCATGCTGCGCGAGCTCCCGAAGATCAAGCCCGCCTACGTCGCGGTGTGGAAGAACGACCGTCTGGCACGCAAACGCACCGAGCTGATCCTGGTCAAGCAGACAATCCGCAAGGCCGGTGCCCGTGTGCACTACATCGAGGGAATCTCCCCCACCGACTCACCCGACTCGGTTCTCATGGAGGGAGTAGCGGACGCCTTCGCCGAGTACTACTCGCTCCAGCTCTCAGCCAACATCCGACGAGGCCAGCGGTATAACGCCGAGCGGGCGCTGAGCAACGGCCACAAGATCTTCGGCTTCTCCGTGGGCTCCGACAAACGGTACGTAGCGGACCCGGAGACCGCGCCCATCGTCACCCAGATCTTCGACGACTACGCCCACGGCGTCTCAATGCAGAAGATCGCGGATCGTCTGAACGCCCAGGGCATCCGCACGATCCGTGGATACCAGTTCACACCCAAGAACCTGAACAAGCTTCTGAAGAACCGCGCCTACATCGGCGAGTACTCCTTCGGGGAGCACGTCATCGAGGACGGCATGCCCCGCCTCGTCGCCGACGACGTCTTCGAGCAGGTCCAACGCAGGTTCGCAATCAACAAGCGTTGCGGGGCCAAGACAAAGGCCGAACTGGCCGCCCAGGGCGAGGAAGCGCCCGTCTACTGGCTCACGGGGCGCATGTACTGTCTGACGTGCGGCGAATCGATGGAGGGCGTGAGCGGCACATCCAAGACAGGCCGAACCTACCGCTACTACTACTGCCTCAATCAGCGCAAGAAGAAGTGCTCAGCCAAGACGTTGCGCAAGGACGAGATCGAGACCCGCGTCATAGAGATCATCGAGTCCTTCCTCCATCAGCCTGAAATGCTGGCCTCGCTGGCTGTCGACCTAGCCGACCACTACCGCAAGACCCACGAGCGCGGCGATGAGGTCCTCAATGCGCTGGAGGCCCGCAGGAGGGACATCGAGGCCAAGCTCGCCAACTTCGTCAAGGCGATCGCCCAGGGGATCTTCAACGCGTCGACCGCTGAGGCCATGAACGCCCTGGAGGCCCAGAAACAAGAACTCGACGCCGCGATCCAGACCGAGCGTGTCAAGGCAACCCTCTTCGAGGACGAGGTCTCAATCGGATCATTCTACAAGAGGTTCGCCGAAGCCACGATCGACACCGTCGACACACGCGACCAGCTGTTCGACTACTTCGTCGACAAGGTCTTCGTCGGGCCGAACCAGATCGTCATCGTGTCCTACTACTACGACAGCGAGAAGCCCATCGAGTTCGAGGACCTGGAAGAGGCCCTTCTCAGCGGTGACAGAGCGGAGGAAGTGCGAATGTATGCCCGAAAGCACGAGTTCGACACTTCCCCCTCAAGTGGAGATGGGGGGAATCTAGTTATACGACGTCTCCTAGTCGGCGTAGATCTGCGGCGAAAACCACGGTTTGCCCTGATATCACAAGGGTTGAGCACCTTTCCTTTCCCCATTGAATCCCACCAAGACACACCGAATCTGCTATCGTTGTTCCACGAACGTTCCACGCAGCGCCAGCCGTGGAACGACCACCCAGGGAAGGAGAGGTAGGCATGGCACGTCGTCAGGCGTTCGGTAACGTCTCCAAGCTGCCATCAGGCAACTACCGGGCCCGCTACAGGGACCCCAGCGTGCACGCACCGCAGCGTGGCCCATGGATCAACGCCCCTCAGACGTTCAGCACCAAGAGCGCCGCTGAGGCGTGGCTAGCCACTGTCCGGTCCGATGTTGAGCGCGGGGTGTGGAAGCACCCCGACGTACTCAGGGCTGAACAGGCGGCCCGCGAGCGCGAGCAGGCCCGCACCAGCACTCTCCGCGCCGTGACCGTGGCCGATTGGGCTGAGACATGGCTGGCGACGCAGCAGGCAACGATGGCCGCCGGGACGATCCGCAAACGACGTTCTAACGTCAAGGTGCACATCCTCCCAGCCCTAGGCGCAATGCGGCTCGCAGACCTGACGCCTCAGGTAATCGCCGCATGGCACTCCGCACTCCCATCGGAGGGGGTACGCACCGCCTGCTATCAGACGATGCGAGCGATGATGAACGACGCCGTAGCCTCGGACGAGACGGCGTTGACTTCAAACCCATGCAGGGTGCGCGGAGGCGGCAAGTCAACCGCACCCCGCGGCGAGCGGTATCTACTGAAGCCCGAACAGGTTGAGGCGCTCGCGGAGGCGATTCGCCCAGAACTACGTGCCCTCGTGGTCCTCCTGGCCGATGCAGGCCTGAGGATCAACGAGGCATTGGCCCTGCATCGCGACTGCATCACACTGGGCAAGCGAGACGCATTCATAGACGTCAAGCACTCGCTTGTGAGGTCTGAGGGACGTCTTGCGCTGGGGCCGACGAAGACGAATCGGTCCAGACGTGTTCAGGTCATGGCATCGACCGCCCAAGTGCTGGCCGAGCACCTGGACCGGTACGCAGCACCCGAGGAGGACGGGCCGGTCTTCCCGGCGCTGGGCGGATACGTGGACCACTTCAGCTACACGATGGCGACGAAAGCCCTCAGGACGGCCATGGCGGACGCAGGGGTAGTTATCCCGCCGGGGAAATATGGGGGCTGGCACGCCTTCCGGCACTACTCGGCTACCCGGTTCGGCCAGGCTGGTGCGTCATCAGCGGCGATCATGCAGCGCTACGGATGGCGCAAGCCGGAACAGGCACTGGCCTACCAGCGGGCCGATGCCGACTATGAGAGGGAGATGTTGGACCGCATGGCGGCGTTGACGTCCCCGACGGCGGAGACGTGGAGCAGCAAGGCTGAGGCTGCGCGGGCTGCCGAGGCTGGACTAGTGAATCTCGAAAGCAGGAGGAAGATGGCATGAGTGGTGAGCGCACGGTGACGGCGATCCTGAAGGTGGTTTGCGACGGCGACCGTCACAAGAGCGGCAGCAAGCCATTGGGGACGCTGGTGCAGTTGGATCACCGGTGGTGGCTGGCCTTGGGCCCTGAGGGGCACTTGGGGACGTGGGAGAACCTCGACCCTGGGGAGGACGCGCCGGTACAGCTCGTGTATCCGATCAATGAGGACTCTGAGGATGGCGCCAATGCCCGCAATGATCTTCTACGGGACACTGTAGAGCGACATCAGGCAGGAGAGGCGCCGGTTGCCGCCGTGTACTCCCCCCGCCCTCGCCTTCGGGTACGGTGCCCCGATTGCCGATGCACCAACGTTGAGATTCGGCTTACCCCTGAAGGTGAAACGGGATCAACGAAGGGAGATACCTTCCTGAACAGGATCGCTAACAATGGGCCGGAGGAAGTGACGTTGGCCTTGCTCGCCGCAGCCACCACGAAGGGGTTGATCTAGTCGGTTGCGACGTCCGGCACTGCGCCGCAATGGGACACGTCCCCGGTAGTCAGCAAGGCTGCCGGGGATTCTGTCCGTCTTGACGGCAGCGCTCACCGCTGGCCAGCTACCACACACCCGAGATTGTGTCGTCAGTCGCATTCCATTTCCCCACCTAGGCGTAATGACACCCATGTGATACTGTCTTCTATGTGAGCCCGACCGGGCTCGCCCATGCAACCTCTCAGCGGAGGCCTTAGATGGCCACACCCGTTGAGAGGTTTTCTCATGACTGCGCGCAAAGCAGCAGCCGGTGCACGCACCGCCAATCTGACGCCCGTTGACTTCGCCGAGGCCACCAGCCTGTCAGAGTCGACCGTCCGCAACATGATCGCCCGCGGCGAGCTACGTGCCGTTCGCCTTGGTCGGGCCGTACGCATCCCCGTTTCCGAGTTCGAGCGCCTCGGACTCGACGTCCCCAAGTTCGTGGAGGACGTCGCCTAATGAGTCACGAACTGAAGGAGCCCCGCCAGGCTGGTGACCCGACGAGGCTCGAGAGCAATGATGCGGCGCTCACGGACAAGTCTACCGGAATCCCGGCCGAGGGGCTGAACCTTGCCCGCCCTGAGCGCCTGGACCCGTCACTGCCCCTAAGGGAGCTCGCGCAGGTAGCCAGTGCACGCAGGCGGGAGATGAAGGCCCGTGCGGTGCGCGAACAGGACGCGACTATAAAGGCGGGCCTTGACTACGCGGCCGACGACTTGCCCAGTGTCTTCGACCGAATTGACTCCCTAACGCCCGACGCTGCGGCGGAAGTTGGTCGCGTCTACTCGGCTGGCGAGCGCATCGGCTGGCAGGCTGGTTTCGACGACGCCGTGCGGGCGCTCAGGGCATCGAATGCGGCCGCCTATGCCGAGGGACAGGCAGACCTTGCTGCCGCCCTGTACGCAGAGCAGCTGAAGCAGCTGGACGCCGAGAACCGGGCGCTGTCGGCCTCTCTGGCCCAGGGCATCCCGTATCCCGAGCTTTGTGAGCTGCGCGGTGAGCCCGAACGTGCTGAGCGCGCCCGGCAGGTCCTCGCAGAGAGGGGCGTGGTCGCATGAGCGCCCTCGCGGTAGTGGAAGACGGGTGGGGGCCGACCGCGGTCCCCGGCACCGCAACAGACGAGCAGATCGCCGCCCTACGGGACAAGCAGGACAAGGCCCCGGCCGTCACGGAGAAGGAACGGGCGTCATCCGGGCAGCTGCGCATGGCATACCGGCTGGCCGCCAAGTACTCAGACCGCATCCTCTACGTTGCTGACCTTAAACGGTGGCACGTCTGGGACGGGCGGCGCTGGGCAGAAGACGTTACCGGCCGATGCAGCGAGTACATCCGGGAAGTCCTGCATGACTCCTTCGATGAAGGGATGCATGACTCCGAGCTGCGACAGGCGGTGAGGTCCTGTCAGAGCGCCAACGCCATCGACGGCATCCTGCGCCTGGCTCAGAGCATGCAGGAGCTCGTGGTGGTGTCGGATGACCTCGACTCCGACCCGTACTTGCTGAACACGCCTGCCGGGACCTATGACCTGAGGACCGGTGCCGTCCGCCCTCACGACCCAGCCGATCGGCTTACGAAGATGACCAGGGGCGCTTTTACGCCCGAGGCCGTCTACAGCCAGGACGATGTTCCGCTGTGGTTCAGTTTCCTTGAACAGGTCCTGCCCGATGAGGCTGTGCGCCGCTACTTCCGGGCCTTCGTCGGCATGGCGCTCTGCGGGGCGGTGCGTGAGCAGGTGTTCACCATCGCTACCGGCACCGGCGCGAACGGTAAGGGCGTCGCGTATAACGCGATCCTCAACGCCCTGGGTGACTATGGGTGCGCCGCTGACAGTGAGCTGTTTATGAACGGCAAGGGCAGTGCGAATGCGGCTAGCCCGGCCCTCTTCGAGCTCATGGGGCGCCGGTTCGTGGTGGTGTCTGAGACTGAGCGGGATCGACCGCTGGCGGTCGCCTTGATGAAGGCCCTCACTGGGGGTGATCCGATCACGGCCCGCCCCCTGTATGGGCACCCGGTGACGTTCAAGCCGACCCACACGCCTCTCATGGTGACGAACTTCCTGCCGAAGATCGATGGCACGGACCCGGCCGCCTGGCGGCGTATCAGGGTGGTCCCCTTCGACGTGACTGTTCCGCCCGGGGAGCGTGACCCGGAGTTGGGGGCGAAGCTTGAAGCCGAGGCCGACGCGATCATGACGTGGGCGCTTGAAGGGTGGGCCGACTACCAGGTCAACGGGATGCCTGATGCGGCGGCGGTGACGGCGGCTACCGATCGGTACAGGCAGGACTCCGACACCGTGGCCCGTTTCCTGGCTGAGAGGTGCGTGAGGACCCCCGCGGGGCGCACGTCCCTGCCTGATCTCTACCGGGAGTTCCAGTCGTGGGCTGTGGACGACGGCGCTGACGTGCTGGCCAGGCGGCAGTTTTCGGAGCAGCTGGAGGGTCACGGCTTCGAGAAGTACCGCAGCAAGGCGGGCATGGCTTTCAGGGGCGTTGGGCTACTGGTGGACGAATCCGCATGATTCCAACGTTTCTCAACTGAGGGTGTAGGAGGTGTAGTTCCAGCGGCAACTTTCTATACACCCCCTACACGGGGGACTTACCGCACCAACTACACCAACTACACCCACACCCTCAGATAGTGACCCAAGGCACAAAGTAGATAGGAAGAATCGATGACCGAGACAGATACCCAGGAGCCCGAGCTCTCCCGGAGAGAGTCTGCCATGCAGTGGGCACGCACCTACCTCACCGACCACGGGGGCGAGGCGTGCGCCCAGGAGCTCTACCGCGCCGGGGCCGCAGCCGGATACCGCACCTCAACACTCCAAGCGGCCCGCAAGGCCAGCACGGACGTCATCACCGTCAAAGAGGGGCGGTCATGGGTGTGGAAGCTGGTCAGCGAGGAGGAGATCGCCGCCGTCGCCAAGGCCCACAGCACCGACCTCGACGCCCTAGAAGAGCACCGGCGGGACCACACCCGGCCCTTCCGCACAGTGGTCACGCACTGGCCGTGCAAGGGGCTTAGTCGCGTCGTCACGGACACCCTGGACGCCCACGCCCCGGGCGGCATGGTCCGCCGCACCAGCTGGGTCCACAGCCAGCCAACCAACTGCAACATGCAAGCACCGACCATTGAAGGAGAAGACCGATGACCACCAAGACCGTCACCCTGGACTTCGGCGTCACCGACGTCACCGCCACCATCACCTTTGAGGAGGAGCCGCCGCGGGGGCCGGATGCCTGCCCGATGTGCTCGGAGGCCACCGGCAGTGAGCCCGCCTTCCTGACGGCGTGTTCTCGGTGCCAGGACTCCGCAACTGAGTGCTCCACCTGCAACCCCGCCGTGATCGACGATGCGGCCACCCAGGAGACTAACGGTGGCGACGGCTGGTGGTGGGACTGCATGAATGACGACGCCGCCAGAATGTGGGACTTCAAATGAGCACCGGCGAGCACCTCAACCCGAGCGCGTACATCGACTTCAAAAATCTCCCACGAGAGTACGACGCCCTGAAAGCCAAATATGACGTGCTCTTCCGTGAGTATCTCGCGTTGAGCAGCGAGGCAGCCCACCTGAAGCGCAAGCTCATACGTTACTTAGCTAGCGACTGGATCGCCGTCAGAGCGCATTCCGAACCACAGCACACAGGGCACCGAACAACCAACCTAGGAGACATGACGTGAAGCATCTCGACGCTATCGATGACCAGGGTGTGGAAACCGAGCTCAGCAAGCTCAAACAGGAGTATGCCGCCCTGAAGGCCAAGCACGAGGCGTTACTTGCTGATTACGCCACGTTGAGCGCCAAGGCGGCCACCCTAGAGCGAGAGGCCAAGCGTCACTCAACCACGGGTTGGGCAGTCGTCAACCCATACCGCTGAACCGCAGCACACACAGAAACCGAACAACCAATCTAGGAGACAGAACATGACCAAGGACCTCGACACCATCGATGACCAGGAAGCCACCACCGAGCAGGTGGGCGACGCCCTGAAGGAATGGCTGACGGCTGGCGACCAGGAGGATGCGCCCGCGGCCCCGACGGACGGTGACGGCGACACTGCCACCGACGGCGCCACCGTTGACCAGGAAGCCCACGAGGAAGGCCCACAGGAGCCCCAGGACGGCCCTGTAGAGCCCGCCCCTCAGGACGACACAGCAGACTCCCCCGAGGCCGCCGAGGAGCCGGAGAACACCTCTCAGGAGGACGCCTCCGAGGCGGACACCCTTCAACAGAAGTACGCCGCCCTCGAAGCAAAGCTCGCCGAGCTCGAAGCCCGGGAAGCCGCACGCATCGAAGCCGAACAGAAGACCAACGCACTCAACGCGGCGGGCATCAAGGGCAGCTATGGCCAGCTACTCACCGGAAGCCCCGACACCTGGAATGCCCAGATAGATTTGCTGAAGCAGTTTGCAGCGGACAATGCTCCGGCAATTTCGGTCCCCCGCGACCCCGCAGTGGATGCTGACCTGTTCGCCGAAGACAAGGAACTCACGGCCGACGAATTCCTCAGAGGCCACAGCGACGGATTCTAATCTGATAGAATCAGGCTTGTAGGCGGCGTTGTCTGCCGTCGCTTACATTTGGGGTGTATCTCCTTCACTGGATGGTCGTCCGGGGGTGCCGAAAGCACGAACGGGAACGTGCGAGTAGGTGCCCCCGGATACTGCCAGCAGAACAGAAAACCACCCCAGCTCACACCCCTACCCACGTTCCGTAACCGGAATCGCGTCAAAACAGAACCATTTAGGGAAAGTGAGAAACCCATGGCGACCAACATGGTTACCACCAGCCAGCCCCGCGCATTTCTGAACAGCGCCGTCGGAAACCTTATCGTCCGCCCGCTACAGGCCCAGTCCGTCGCCCTGCGCGCAGCCACTATGGTCCGCATTGACGAGGCGTCCAACAGCTTCCGCGTCCCCGTCGTCACCGAGGACCCTGCCGTCGCGTGGGTGGCCGAGGGCGAGGAGATTCCCGCCTCGGGTGCCAAGCTCGCCGAGGACACGGACGTGTTCCACAAGCTCGCGGGCCTGACCACCGTATCCAGTGAGTTCCTGAACGATTCTTCGCCCGCCGTCGCCGAGATTGTCACCAAGGGCCTGGCCCGGTCTCTGGCCCTGAAGCTCGACACCGCTTTCTTCGGCAAGCGCGGCACCGACACCAAGGCGCCCCGCGGCCTCGGCGACATCGATGGCGTCAACACCATCGCCGCCGGAGCCAAGATCACCAGCCTGGACCCCTTCACCGATGCCATCTACGCCGCCAGCAAGGCCGGAGGCTCCACCCTGGGCGCCTTCGTCGCCAACCCCGATGACGGGCTTGCTATCGCCAAGATCAAGGAGAAGGCCGACTCTAACCGCGCGCTCCTTCAGTCTGACCCCACCAAGGGTGACCCCACCACTGAGGCGGGCACCGTCACCCCGGCCGCCACCATCGCGGGCGTCCCGCTCTGGATCACGCCCGCCTGCCCCAAGGGCACAATCTGGGGTATCCCGAAGGACTCCGTGGTCGTCGCCCTGCGCAAGGACCTTGAAGTTTCAAAGAACGATAGCGTCTACTACACCAGCGATGTGACCGCGGTGCGTGCTCTGGCTCGCGTCACCACCGTGTTCGGCCACCCGGCCGCGATCCAGAAGGTCGTTATCGGCTGAAACACCTCACACATACCAGCGCCCCCGCGTCTCCTCTCCTTGGCGCGGGGGCGCCCCTGTACCCGAAGGAACTAGACCGAACGGACACTAGGAACTTTGGCGGCCCCGCCAACGTTCCAGGCCACCATCAGCCGATGCCCTCAGCCATACCGGCCCCATCAAGCCGCGCCCAGCTCGCACCCCCCGGCAACAGCGCCCAAGGCCAGCCCCCACACCCCCACACGAAAGTACGGGGGGGGTGGGGGGAGGGGGGCATCGATCACGCCCACCCCCCTACAGCACCACCCCCCATGCGGGCACACCCCACCCACACCACGCCAGCCACCACCGCACACCCGACAGCCACCAGGACACGGGCCGCACGCCACCCACTACGGGCCCAGATGACATGCGCCGCACGCACCCCACCACCAGAAGCCACAGGAACCCACCTGAGCGCCCTACAGCCCACACCCAAGCCAGCACACACACCCACAACAGACAAGCCGTCAGCGGCCCGCACACGCACGCACAGCCGCGACCATCACCACCAACCATCACAGCACCAGCCGCAACCACCACGACCACGACCGTGACCACAGCACGCGACGACATGAGCACGAACCGCAGCAGCACGAACCACGCGCAACGCTCTGACCAGCGCAAACACCAAACATCACGCCGGCGAAATAACCGAGAACCAAAAAACCTTTCCCAGTAACCCCAGGGGATACCCCCCGCCCCACGCTTACCGACCGCCAAGCGTTTTGGGTTCTGACAATGCGTGCAGGTTTGGAAGCCCAAACTGAAACACTTCTTTCGGTTTGTGGATGAGTGAATCCCCGGAATCATGCGGATAACCCGGTGTTCGTGTGTTGTTCCGCACATGCTAGAAACGACCTGAAATCGTCCCTGCCGTGAGTCCTGAGCTGGGCTTAGATCCTCACCCATGCAGCCAGGTAGGCCCGTCCTAGAGCACGGGATACGGCGGCTGTGTCTCGGCGGTAGAGCTCGGCGAAGAGGGGATGCAGCCCGTTGCCCTCAGACTGTGGCGTGGGCGGTCCCGGAGGCGGTGCGTGGGCGAGCTCGGCGGCTGCCATTGAAGGGGAGATGCAGTAGCGCAGGAGGAGGAAGCTCCTTCGATCATGGCGCCCGTATGCTCGGTGGCCGTGGGGTGACCTCGGCAGCATCGAGGGCGTGGTGCCCGGGGTGGCCGTCGTGGCTGCGGCGTAGGGAGCGGTACCTGTATGGGTGGTTGCGGATGGCCCCGCCCTCGGGACGATCCGCCTGTCAACACGTTCCGCGTCGTTCACTGTTCCACGGACGTTCCACGAAAAACCCTCAGGGGCGATCTTTCATTGAAATCACGCCAACCTGAGGGTACTGGTGGAGATGGGGGGAATCGAACCCCCGTCCGACGGCCGCACAACAGGACTTCT
>ERZ773005.788-NODE-788-length-20448-cov-7.397146_pt1 | contig 20448 bp, 21 predicted proteins | sample MGYA00580666_ERZ773005 | MGnify/ENA primary metagenome ERZ773005 (study PRJEB29015, sample SAMEA2737999) | human oral metagenome | biome: human oral; feature: human-associated habitat; material: dental | place: China | collected 2061 ...
TCAAGGCATTCGACGGCTATACGCTGACGACGGCGCGAGAAGCGATTCAAAAGCAAGCGAAAGAAGTTTTCCCAAGCGTCGGAGCCATGCTGGAACACTACTGCGATTAAAGGGGGAGCAGTCATGACCATGGACAAGAAGAAATACGATGAAATCCTCGCCGCCTTCAGCATCAGCGATGACGACCTTAAGAAAATCTCCGCTGACTTCGAGGCGGAGATGCAGATGGGTCTTGAGGGCGAGGCCTCCACGCTGCGCATGCTGCGCTCCTACGTCGCCCTGCCGACGGGCAAGGAGATCGGCGACTTCCTCGCGCTCGACTTCGGCGGCACGAACGTACGCGCCCTGCACATCCTGCTGCACGGCGGCGGCAGGTACCAGGTCATCAAGAAGGCGGCGAAGCCTCTGACCGAGCCGGGCGTCTACGACTATGTAGCGGAAAGCGCGACCGCCGAGGAGATGTTCGACTTCCTCGCCGAGCTCATCGACGAGGCCATCGAGAGCAATCGTTCGACGACGTACCTGCTCGGTCACACTTTCTCCTTCCCGTCGGTGCAGACCGACCTCTACAACGCCAAGCTCATCACTTGGACGAAGGAGTTCGCGACGCAGGGCGTCGAGGGCAAGGTCGTCAACGATCTGCTCAAGGAAGCTCTCGCACGGCGCGGCGCGAGAAACGTCATCCCCGTCGCCGTCATCAACGACACCGTCGCCACGCTCTTAGCCGCCGCCTACAAGAAGCCGAACGCCTACATCGGCTCGATCTACGCCACGGGGCAGAACACTTGCTACTTCGAGAAGTTCCCCGACGGCTCTGAGACGCCCACTGTCATCAACATGGAATCGGGCGGCTTCGGCAAGCTCTCGCTCACGAAGTACGATGCGCATATCGACGAGACTTCCGAAAAGCCCGGCGCACAGCACCTCGAAAAGATGGTTTCGGGACGCTACCTCGGCGAAATCTACGGACATGCGCTCGCCGACCTTCTTGGCAAGAAAGAGCCTTTCTCCTTCACGAGCATCGACCTTTCCGCGATCGTCTCCGACGCCTACCTCGACCGCCACGAAGCCGCCGCTATCCTTGAAGAAAAGACGGGCGAGATGTTCAACGCGCTTGAGCTGAACCTGCTGCAGAACCTCGCCGCCCTCATCATCGCGCGTTCCGCCCGCCTCGTCGCCGCGACCTTCGCGGGCATCGTGCGCCATTGCGCACAGGGTGCGGCGATTGCCGAGCAGCACATCGCCATCGACGGTTCCGTCTACGAGAAGATGCCCCTTGTCGCCGAGAACCTCAAGAAGGCGCTCGCCTCTCTCCTCGGCGACGACGCCGAAAAGATCCACATCGTCCTCGAAAACACCGGCTCCGCCCTCGGCGCCGCCCTCGCCGCCGCCATGACCGTGGAAGGGTGAGCCGCTGCAAAAAAGCATGAATAAGTTCTAGCTATCCGCTAGGAAACGTGCTATAATTCACTTAGTAGTAAGGTGTTTTTCGTATGCGGCTTCGCCGCGTACTCGCCCTTGCATGGAATCAACCGGCCGGCTCGCCGCCGGCTTCTTGGGAGTTTCCCTGTAACAAAGGAGGTTTTTGTATGACCATAACGAAAGATATGGGCATCGGAGAGGTTGTCCGGAAATACCCGAACACTGTCCCCGTATTCATGAGCGCCGGCATGGGCTGCATCGGCTGCGCCGCCTCGCACTTCGAGAACATCGAGCAGGGCGCGCTCGCGCACGGCATCGACATCGACGCCTTGATGAAGGGTCTGAACGAAGCTGTCGCCGCAGGCTGATTTGCACGAAAAAACTGCCGCAAGCCGGATGCCTGCGGCAGTTTTTTCATGCGTTTTCAACAAAAAGGGCTGCTCCAAGAAGCGAAATCTCGCTTTTCGGAGCAGCCCTTTTTGATTCGTTTCTCAGTTGTCCGCCCAGATGGTCTTCATCGTATCGCCGAAGGTCTCATCGAGGTGCTGCAGGATGACGTCGAGGATCGTGCGCACGATATCCGGCTCGAATCCCTCGTCGGAGGCGGGCAGGCAGGCGTCGAGGACGAGGCTGCCGTCTTCCACCGTGTAGTACTTGAACACCTTGTAGCGGCTGTTCATCTCGTTGATGTATGCCGCGAGGTCGCTCTCGTTCTTCTCGTTGACGACCTTGCTGCCGACGATGACGCGCACAATGCCGTAGATGGAGGCGTCAAGGATGACGATGACAGGCAGGAACTGCCCCTTGATTTCCATCGAGGAGCGGTAGAGCACCGTGCCGTACTCGTCGCCGACTTCCTGCTTCTGGAACGCCTGAATGTCAAGCTCCTTGAGCATCGCGTCGAACTTCACGGCCTTCTCGGACTTGACGGCTTCCGCCGTTTCCTTCTTCGTGTCCTTCTCTTCTGCTTCGAGCTTCTCTTCTTTTTCTGCCATGTGAACTCTCCTTTTCTTTGCGGAAGAGCCGCACCGCGCAAAGCGGCTGCAGCAGCTCCCTGACATCTGAGGGGAAATCGCCTTCCCTTCTTCTTAAATATCCTCCGGCACCGCTTTTTCAAGGAAGCGGCGTGCGAGGATGACGGCGACAAAATCATCGACAGGCTCTGGTGGCACGAGCATTGAGACAGGCAGAAGCTTCCTCCAGCCGCGCGGCGGACGCGCCTGCCAATACGCCCGCTTCGCCATGTCCGTCGTGCGGTACTCGTCGACGAGCACAATGCGCAAGTCCGGCACGGCCTCTTCTATGCGCTTCTTCGCCGCCTTGCTCGTCGTACCGTTTCCGAGCACAAGGGTAGTAAACGCATACCTAGAACATTTATCGTTGATTTCATGCTCCAACTTAAGCGTCTCGATCACTTGCTGAAACAGCACCGCACCCCCGGCATCCAAGACGGCGAATCCGCACTTCTCACGGCCGGGATCGACGGCGGCGAGCGTCCCGCCTGCCATCATTCGGCCTCCTGCTCGACCTTGATGTTGAGCCGCAGAGGGCCGAGCGCATCGGTGTCATCGTGCGCGTAGGCGGAGAGGAGGATCATGCCGTAAAGCGGTTCGATCGTCTGCACGATGCTATACATCTGCTCGCCGTCGATGACGCCGACCGTGCCGCGAATCGGATCGGGCAGGATGCCGTGCGCCGAAGCGGCGGCGTTCACGCGCTTCAAAAAGTCCATGACGACTTCCTCCGACGCCTGCTCGCCGCCCGTGCCCGTCAGGCGGTACGATTGCGCGAGGATGAACTCTCCCTGCCGATAGACGACGCTGTTCGGATGGAGATCGAGGGCGGCGCGCACGGCTTCGCCGCGCACGAGGTTGCCCGCCGCGACGATGCGCACGACCATGTCGCCGGGATTCTTGGCGATGCGTGCAACGGCATCGTCCAACTCGGGCGAATAGACCCAGATCTCGCCATCCGGCAAGTCCCTGCCGAGATGTGCCGAGACGTTGCGGCTCGCGAGCTGTGCGAGCGCCGTGACATCGGCGCGCACCTCGTCTTCGGGGCGGCCGCCCTTGATGACGCCCGCCGCGATGACTTCTCCCGCGCGATAGACGATGTCGCCCTCGCGGATGATCTCAAGACCGCGCCGAAGTTCCTGCGTGCGGTTTTCCAGCGCCTTCTTGTCGCTGGCAAGCTTCGCGTTGCTCGTCGCAAGCGCGGCATTCTCTGTGCCGAGCGTCTCATTCGCCGAGCCGAGCGCATCGTTTTCTGCCGCAAGCGATCGGTTCAGCCCGTCGAGAGCGGCGTTGTCCTTTGCGAGCGCATCGTTTTCTGCCGCGAGCGCACGGTTGCCCGCCGAAAGCCTTTCGGCTTCTTCTTCGAGCGACTTGACGCTGCCCTTGAGATCGGCGAGCGCCCTGTCCGCCGCCGCCTGCTCGGCACGCGCCGACGCAAGCTCGGCAGACGCGTCCTTGAGCTTTTCCTCCGTCTCCTGCAGCGAACGGTTGAGCTGCTCCATGCCGAAGAGAGCCGTGCGCACGTTTTCCGAGGCGGCGGCGAGGATGACGAACGTCAGCGTCGTGATGACGAAGCCCGTGACGATGGTAATGACAGTCGACGTGTGGCGCGGCCTGAGGCCGAAGAGCGACAGTCGCTTCTTGCCGACCTTCGTGCCCACGCGGTCGCCGATGACAGCGATGACGCCGCCCGTGATGACGAGCACGAGTATCAGGACGATCCCATACATCGTGACATGCTCCTTTCTCTTTCGAGAGTTTTCCCTTCGCTTTGCAAAAATCCGCCGCTTCCCCTCAGCGTGCCGCCTCGCGCATCAGATAAGCGCCGCAGAGAAGCCCCGCGACATTCGGCAGCCAGACGGCATAGGCGGGATTCAATGCGCCCGACTGTCCGAGCGCCCCCGCGAGCGTCATGAGGACGTAGTAGCAGAAGAAGATCAGAAGGCTCAGGCCGATGCCGCGCGAGGAACTGCTGCGCGTCGGCTGAACGCCGAGCGGCACGCCGATGATGGCGAAAACGAGGCTCGCCATCGGAATCGTGATGCGCTGATAAAGCTCCGTCTCCAGCTTCTTCGTATCGACGAACTGCGTGCGCATCAGCTCGATCTGCTGGCGCAGCTCCCGCATGGTCAGCTCCTCCGGCTTCTTCTGCTCGCGCACGATGCGCCCCGGACCTGCGTTGATGGGCAGAACCTGCTTGTCGAAGCGCATCGTATGCTCCGACCTGCCGCCCGCGACCTCGTAGACGGCGCCATGGCACATCGTCCACTGCGTGCCCTCCCACTTCGCATAGGCGGCATCCTGCACGTACTTCGTCTCGCCGTTCTCGAACGACTGCAAGGTCACGCCTTCGAGCGTCTCCGTCTCGGCATTGTAGCGACGCGCGTACATGAGCCGCTGCATCTCGCCATCCTTGATCTCCTTGATGACGATGTGATCCTGCGACTTCGGTGCGGCGTTGCCTCGGATCTCGTAGGCGATGACGTTCTCGTAGGCATTGTTCGCGCGCGGCACGACATGCTCCGTGAAGAGGATGGAGAAGATGCTGACGACGACGCCGAGCGCGACGACGGGCGCGGCGATGCGCCAAAAGCTCACGCCGCACGATTTCATCGCCGTGATCTCGCTCGAACTCGACAGGCTGCCGACGGTCAGGAGAGCCGCCAAGAGCATCGACATGGGAAAGGTGTAGATGGCGATGGCGGGCAGGCTGAAGATGAACATCTTGACAACGGAGCCGAACGACGCGCCGTAATCCGTGATGTATTGCGCGATGCGAAAGAGCGTGCCCGAGCCGACGAAGACGGCGGACGTGCCGCATATACCGAAGAAGAACGCGAGGCAGACCTCACGAAAGATGTATTTGTCCAAAAGTCGTATTTGCATGAGGGCGCTCCTATAACGTGAAGTTGTCGCCGAGATAGAACTTGCGTGCGAGGTCGCTCGCGGCGATGGTCGCGCTGTCCCCTTCGAGGAGGATCTTGCCGTCGTTCAGGATGTAGGCGCGATCGACGATGTGCAGCGTCTCGCGCACATTGTGATCGGTGATGAGGATGCCGATGCCGCGCTTGCGCAGATACGAGATGATCTCCTGTATGTCGGCGACGGCAATGGGATCGACGCCGGCGAACGGCTCATCGAGCAGGATGAACTGCGGCTCGATGGCGAGGCAGCGCGCGATCTCGACCCTGCGGCGCTCGCCGCCCGAAAGCTCTGTGCCGAGGCGGTCGCGCACATGGCTGACGCGGAATTCTGCGAGCAGCTGCTCCATCTTCTCCCTGCGTTCCTGCGCGGAGAGCTTTGTCATCTCCAAGATCGAAAGGAGGTTTTCCTCAACGGTCATCTTGCGGAAGATCGAGGCTTCCTGCGCGAGGTAGCCAATGCCGAGACGCGCACGCGCATACATGGGCATGTCCGTGATACATACATCGGAAACGAAAACGTCGCCCGAAGTCGGCCGCTCAAGCCCCGTGATCATGTAGAACGTCGTCGTCTTGCCTGCGCCGTTGGGTCCTAAAAGCCCGACGATCTCGCCCTTTTCGACGCGCAGGGACACATGGTCGACGACGCTGCGCCGCTTGAATGTCTTGACCAGATCTCTCGCTTCCAGATGCAAAGCCTTCCACCTCTCTTCCTATGACGAATCCTGTCTCATTCTACCGCAAGATCGCCCGTGTTGGCAAGGTAGACCGTCAGATGCTTGCTCTTGAGCATGTTATTTCCCTGATACGCCCAGGCGTTGCCGTCAAGCACGCACTTGCCCTTGCCGTCCTCGGCCTTGGCGAAGTAGTCGATGCGGTCGCCGCCGCCCTCGAAGCTTCTCGGCGGACTGACGACGTGCACGTTGCCCGTGCCGCGATAGCGCTCTTCTGTCAGCCAGCCTTCCATGTAATCGGCACGGAACGTGCCGTCCGCCGTCGTCACCGTGCCGCCCGCCGGAATGAGCATGTAGTTCGTCGACTGCGTGAATTCGGCGCGTGCGCCCGTGAACGTCTTGTCCGCCTTCACGGCACGAACGTCTCCTTCCGCGACGTAGCGGTCCTTGTCGAAGACGGAGAGGCTTGCGGCGCTCAGATGAAGGTCGTCCTTCGTGACCTCAGCGCCGCCCGTCGCATGGATGGCGTCGAAGGATTCAAGGCGCACGGCATCTGCCGTCAGGCGCATCGCATCGCTCACGGCGATGACGCCGCCCGTGATCTCGCCCTGCTGCGTCTTCGTGTCGTAGCTCGCCTTCGCGCCCGCGATGCGCGTCTCACCGTGCTGCAAGAGCACGTCGCCCTCCGCCGTGATGACGCCCGTCGCCATGTCATAGCTGATGCTCGCCCCTTCCAAGGAGGACGCCTCGTCCGCCGCCTGCAGGCTGCCCGCATGGAGCGCCATCGTCAAGACGGCGGCAGCGAGCGCGGCCTTCCCCTTTCTCTTCGTCATTTCACTCCACTCCCCTTTTCAATCCGTGCCTTCCGGCCGTCCTTGCCGCTCGCCGTAAACCTCGCGAAGCCGTCCGAGCTTTCGATGCGCTCCGCGCTCACGCGAAGCTTCTCTTCCTCCTGCGTGAGCAGGGCGTCGCCGACGGCGGCGAGCGTTTCCTTCTCCGACGACCAAATGACCTCCCGGCTCGTCAGGCGTATGCCGTCCGACGTCTCGACCTGCACGCCGCCGTCGACGACGAGATCCTTCGACGTCATATCGTAATGTGCATGGGGCGCAGCAAGCTTCAGCTCGCGCCCATCGTCCTCATGGAATACGGCCTCGATGTTTCTCGCCTCCGCCTCCTTGCCGTCGAGTCCCGCCTCGATCGATTCCGCCGTCAGCTGCCAGACGGTGCGCCCGTCTTTCTCCAGACTCAAGGTGTTGCCCTCGTAGCGCAGCGTACGCGCGGAATCGTCCGCGGGCGGCGCCTCGGGCACGGAGAGAACCGCCCACGCGAAGGCAGCGACGAAAAGAGCCGCCGCCAGGCCTGCAAGAAGAGCCTTCTTATGCTTCATTTTTCCCTCCATGCAGCATCGCACCGTGGTGCTTCTCCTTCTTCATCTCGGGCGACGTGTTCCAGCGCTTCTGAAACCACAGCCACTGCGTCGGGTTCTCGCGGATGACCTCCTCCAGGAGGCGCGTCATGCGCACGGTCAGATCGTAGAGATCCTTTTCCGTGTCGCCCGTGTCGACGTACTCCATGCGCTCATAGACGCGCACCGTATGCCTGCCGTCGGGACGGCGCAGGATGAACGCTGGCACGACGGGCGCACGGAACTTGCGCGAGAAGACGGCAGGCCCCAAGGGCGTCGCCGCCGTCTTGCCAAGGAAGTCGATGAAAGCGCCGCCGGGGCCTGCATCCTGATCGGCGAGGAAGCCGAGGATCTTGCCCTTCTTCAGCGCACGCCCCGCCGCCAGAAGCTCGCTCGTGCCGCGCGAGAAGATCTCCGCGCCGATCGTCGCACGCAGATCGTCGAGGACGCGCGAATACTCGGCATTCGGCTGCGTCTTGGCGATCGCCGTGACGGGCAGGCCCGACAGCGAGAAGGCGGCGGACAGCCACTCCCACGTGCCGATGTGCCCCGTGAGGACGACTGCGCCATGCCCCTCGGCGAGCGCGTCCCGGAGGCGCTCCAAGTGCTCGATCTCAATGTATTCATGCAGGTTCTCTCGGTTGAGCTTCGGCATGTAGAGGATCTCCAACATGTTTTGCGCGAGATTCACGAAGGAGGCGCGAACAAGCTTTCGCGCCTCTTCCTCCGAGAGGGAAAGCCCCCGCATCATCTGGCGCACGGCAAGCTCGCGCTGCTTCTTGATGAGCACGTAGTAGAGCCTGCCGAGAATCGCACCGAGAAAGAGGAGCGCGCCGTGCGGCAGGAAGCGCAGCGCACGGCTCAGCGCCATCAACGAGTTGTAGAGCATGAACATTCACCTGCTGTCTTCAGATATGTGAGAACCTTGGCCCACGCACGGCTGTTTCATGAACCGACGCATGTCCCTGCCAAAGCTGTCATTGCGAGACGTCCGCAACCTGCGCCGGAGTCATGAAGCGTGCGACGACGTTCTCCCAGCGTCCCTGCGCCTTCAAGACGAACTCGATGATCTCGCGCACAGCTCCCTTGCCGCCCGGCTTTCCGGACACGAGGCACGCGAGTCTTTGCACCTCGGCCGCCGCGTCGGCGGGCGCGGCAGGAAAGCCGACCTGCGCCATGACGGCAAGGTCAATGAGATCGTCGCCGACGTAGGCGATCTCCTCATCTCGCAGCGCATGGCGCTCCTTGATGTCAGCATAGGCGCTGCGCTTGTCGGCATATCCGAGGTAGACGTCTTGGATCTTCAGCTCGGCGGCGCGGCGGGAGACGATGGCGGAGTCGCGCCCCGTGATGATCGCCGTGCCGAGGCCTTCGTTCTGCCACTGGCATATTCCGAGACCGTCGCGCACATGGAACGGCTTCAGAAGCTCGCCCGACTCGCCCGTATAAATGCCGCCGTCCGTCAGGACGCCGTCGACGTCGAAGATGATAAAGCGCACGCGGCGCGCACGCTCCATCGCATCCGCAGAATAAATCATTCAGATCAGCTTCCCTTTCACCACGTCGTAGATCGCCAGCACTTCCTTCAAAAGCTCTTCGAGCTTGTCGAGATAGAGGCTGTTCGGCCCGTCGCAGAGCGCCTCCTCGGGGTTGTCGTGCACTTCCATGAAGAGTCCGTCGACGCCGGCGGCGACGGCGGCACGCGCCAGAGGCTCGACGAACTCGCGGTTGCCGCCCGACGACGTGCCCGCGCCGCCCGGCAGCTGCACGCTGTGCGTCGCATCGAAGATGATGGGAGCACCAAACGTGCGCATGATGGGGAAACTGCGCATGTCGACGACGAGGTTGTTGTAGCCGAACGAGGCGCCGCGCTCCGTCAAGAGGATGTCGGAGCAGCCGCCCTCGTGCAGCTTGTCGACGACGTTGCCCATGTCGCGCGGCGCGAGGAACTGCCCCTTCTTGACGTTGACGACGCAGCCGGATTTTGCCGCCGCATAGATGAGGTCGGTCTGGCGGCACAGGAACGCGGGGATCTGCAGCACGTCGACGACCTTCGCCGCAGGCGCGATCTGCGACTCCTTGTGGACGTCGGTCACGACGGGCACGTCGAGTTCCTCCTTGATCGCCTGCAGCATCTCAAGCCCCTTCTTGAGCCCGGGACCGCGAAAGCTGTTGAAAGACGAGCGGTTCGCCTTGTCGAACGACGCTTTGAAGATGTAGGGAATGCCGAGCCTCGACGTGATTTCCTTGACCGTGCGCCCGATCAAAAGGCAGCGCTCCATCTCCTCAAGGACGCACGGCCCCGCTATGAGCACGAGCGGGCTGCCCCCGCCGATCGTGAAATCCCGGATCTTCACCTTGTTCATCATCCTATTACCGCCTTTCTCTTGGGGAGTCACGGACAAATTCGACGCCCGGCTTCACACATCCGAGCGACCTCATTTTATCAGCATTTCCTTAAAAACAATTAAGGATTCAGTGATAGATTCTTTGCACCATGCCGTCTTTGTCCGAAACGCATTTCTTACGCCAGCCCCATCTCCCGATAGAGCTTGTTCACGAGCGCGAGGTCTTCCGCCGTATCGACGCCGACGAAGCGGCAGTCCGTTTCCAGCACGCGGATGCCATAGCCGTTTTCCAGCGCCCGAAGCTGCTCCAGCGACTCCGCCTTTTCCAACGGCGTCGGCTCAAGGCGTGCGTAGCGCAGCAAAAAGTCGCGCCGATAGGCGTAGATGCCGATGTGCTTGTACACGGGACCTGCCGCCGCACGCGGATAGGGCACGAGCGAGCGCGAGAAGTAGAGCGCGTAGCCGAGCTTGTCCACGACGACCTTGACGTTGTTCGGATCGAGCTGCTCCTCCGCATCTTCCATGCGTGTCATGACGGTCGCCATCGGCAGATTCTCGTCCATCTCGAAGGGCGCGATGAGATCGTCGATCACCGACGGCTCGATCAGCGGCTCGTCTCCCTGCACGTTGACGATGAGATCGACCGCAGGGTACGCCTCCGCGACCTCGGCGAGCCGATCGGTGCCCGTCAGATGGTCGGTGCGCGTCATGAGCGCCTCGCCGCCTTCCGCCCGCACGGCGTCGCAGATGCGCTCGTCGTCCGTCGCCACGATCACCTTGTCGGGCTTTCGGGCGCATCTCGCACGCTCCAGGACGCGGCAGATCATGGGCTTGCCGCAGATGTCGGCGAGCGGCTTGCCCGGCAGGCGCGTCGACGCATAACGCGCGGGAATCACGCAAAGTGTCCTCATTTTTCTTTTCCTCCCTTTCGCAAGACAGCGATCCTTTCCTGCAAATGCGAGACGAGCATGGCGTGGAACGCCGCCGCCCCCTCCTGAAACGTGACCTCGACGCAGATGACGAACACGGGGATCGGCACCTTCGCTTCGATGATCGTCAGCGGAATCTTTACGGCGTCCTTCTCCGTGATGACAATGGCCTCCGCCCCAAGGGAGATCGCTTGATCGAGGACGTCCTGCAGTTCCTTCGTCGTGTACTCATGATGATCGGGGAAGCGCAGGCTCTCGACGATTTTCGTGCCGATGTCGAAGAGCGTCTGCTCAAACGACATCGGATTGCCGATGGCCGAAACCGCCATGACCCGCTTGCCTTCGAGCGTCTTGATGTCGACGCCCTCGCCCGCAATGTCGCGGTGCCAGTCCTTGAGGTCGACGAAGCGGCGCGGCTGATGGATGCTCTCCATGATCAGCGCCTTCGCGTTGTACTTTCGTATCGTGTTCTTGATGTGCTCGCGCGAGACGCCGACCGCTTGATCGACCTTCGTCAGAAGGCACACGTCGGCGCGCTTGATGTGCGAGACAGGCTCTCGGAGCGTGCCGCGCGGCAGCATGTAGCCGTTGCCGAAGACGTTGACCGCGTCAACGAGCAGGATGTCCATGTCACGGGCGAGCTGCCAATGCTGGTAGCCGTCGTCCAAGATCGCGACCTCGGCGCCGAAATGCTCGATCGCGTACTGTCCCGTAAGCGAGCGCTCGGCGCCGATGAGCACGGGCACTTCGGGCAGGTGCTTGGCGAGCATGAAGGCTTCGTCTCCCGCCTCAGTCGCATCCATGTAGAGCTTCTGCCCGTCGGAGACGATGCCGACGTCGCCGCGCCACTTCGCACGGTAGCCGCGGTTCAAGATGACGACGCGACAGCCCATGTCGCGGATCGCCGCCGCCAAGTACTGCGCTGTCGGCGTCTTGCCCGTGCCGCCGACCGTGATGTTGCCGAGGCTGATGACGTAGCAGGAGAGACGCTTGCGCTGGAAAAGCCCCGCCTCGTAGCCCCAAAGCTTCAGGTTCACGAGCTGGCGGTAGATGACGGAAAACGTGTAGAGCAGCCCCATGATGCAGCGCAGCCCCAGCCCCTCGGCATGACGGCGGCGCATGAGATCGGTGACGTAGGTGCGGAAATTCTCGACGCGTTCCGTCGTGCGCACCTTGCCCGCGCTCTCGCCCTGCTCGAAATCCTCCAGGAAGTCATGCAGAAGAACGGCGGTCTTTCTGGATGCGCCCTTGTTCTCGCCGATGATGGCGAGCGTCTCGCGCTCCATACGCCGCCTTTCCCCTTCGTCCTCGAAGAGCCTGCGAACTGCGGCGGAAAGTTCCTTCCCGTCGTGCACCGTGATGCAGGCGTTCCTCTTCGTGAAGAGCACATGCGTGTCCTTGAAGTTGAACATATTGTGACCGACGACGATCGCCTTGCCGTGCGCCGCAGGCTCCAGGATATTGTGCCCGCCGTGCGCGATGAGGCTGCCGCCGACGTAGATGACGTCGCCGATGCTGTAGACCCTGCCAAGCTCGCCGATGGTGTCGAGGATCACGACGTCGTGACCTTCGCCCGGCTCTTTCAGAAGCTCCGTGCGGCGCGCGACGGAAAACCCCTTGTGCCTGCAGAGTGCAGCGACCTCTGTCGTGCGCAGAAGCTCGCGCGGCGCGATGATGAGCTTCGCCTCGGGAAATTTTTCCCGCAGCGCGGCAAACGCCTCCAAGACGGGCGTCTCCTCGCCGCGATGCGTGCTGCCCGCGAGGAAGATGCCGCCCGCCGCTGAAATCCCCATCTCGCGAAGGAGCTTTTCTTTCTCCTCGGCGCTCACGTCCGTATACGTCTGATCGAACTTCGTGTTTCCCGTGACGGTCACAAGCTCGGGCGGTGCGCCGAGGCGCATGATGTATTCGGCGTCGATGGGCGACTGCATGGCAAACTTTCGAACCGTGCTGATCATGTCGTCGAGGACGCTGTGCAGATGCTTGTAGCGCTTGACGCTCTTGTCGCTGATGCGCCCGTTGACCATCATGACGGGGATCTTGAGATTCTTCGCCGTCCGCAGGAAGTTTGGCCAAAGCTCCGTCTCGACGGGCATGAAGACGCGCGGATGGATGCGGCGCAGGATGCTGCCGGCGCGCCACGGCAGGTCGAGCGGGAAGTAGATGATGCTGTCCGCGTCCTTGATGATGCGGTTCGCCATCTCGTAGCCCGCCGTCGTGACGACGGAGACGAGGATCGGACTCTTGGGAAATTCCTTGTGGAACTCGCGGATCAAGGGACTGGCGGCGACGATCTCGCCGACGGACGCTGCATGAACCCAGATGCAGTTCTTCTTCGCCACCTTGTCGAGCGCGTGCTCGGGGAAGAAGCCGAGGCTCTGGCGCACGCGCTCGACGAAGCCGCGCTCGCGCACGGCGCGCACGAGGAACACGGGTATGATGAGGACGACGGCGAGAATCGCCGCGAGATTGTAGAGTAACCGCATATTTTCTCCCCTTTATTTCATGAAAGGCCTTTCACGCCCCCGCAGGCTGCAAGGCTTTCCCGCCTTTCTTCTCATCCTCTCCCTCGCCTCGGAACTGGATGTTGTAGAGCGTGCTGTAAAGCCCGCCCGCCGCCAGAAGCTCCTCGTGCGTACCTCGTTCGACGATGCGTCCGCCGTCGATGACGTAGATGCAGTCTGCATTGAATATCGTCGAAAGGCGATGCGCGATGGCAAAGGACGTCCTGCCCACCATGAGCTTGTCGAGCGCCGCCTGCACGATCTTCTCGCTCTCCGTATCGAGCGCCGACGTCGCCTCGTCGAGGATCAGGATGCGCGGATTCTTCAAGATGGCGCGTGCGATCGAGATGCGCTGTCGCTGGCCGCCCGAGAGGTTCAGGCCGCGCTCGCCGATCTTCGTCTCATAGCCTTCGGGAAGCTGCAGGATGAATTCCTCGGCGTTCGCCGCACGCGCCGCCTCCTCAATCTCTTTGTCTGTCGCATCGAGCCTGCCGTAGCGGATGTTTTCGCGCACGCTGCTCGAAAAGAGCATCGTTTCCTGCGGCACGATGCCGATCTGCTCGCGCAGAGAGTCGAGCGTCACGTCGCGCACGTCGTGACCGTCGATCTCGATCGCGCCTTCATTCACCTCGTAAAAGCGCGGAATGAGGTTCGCAATCGTCGACTTGCCCGCGCCCGAAGGGCCGACGAAGGCGATGAGCTGGCCGGGACTGGCCTCAAGCGACACATGGGAGAGCGCGGGCGCACCCTCCTTGTAGGAAAAGGACACGTCCTTGACGGCGACGCGGCCTTCGATCTCGGGCAGCGGAACGGCATTTTTTCTGTCGCGGATCGTCTCCTCCATGTCGAGCACGCCGAAGACGCGGTCGATTGCTGCCATCGCACGCTGCACGGTGCCGTAAATGCGGCTGATGCGCTTGACGGGATTCGCGAGATTCACGGCATACGTCAAAAATGCGACGAGAGCGCCTGCCGTCAGGTCTCCTTGCACGACCTCGTAGCCGCCAATCCACAAGATGAAGGTGACCGTGATTGCCGCGAGGAACTCGACGGTCGGCGTCAAGAGGCTCGTGAGCTGCACGTTCTTCATCTCAGCTTGGAAGTTCAGCTCGTTCTGCCGATGGAAGCGCTCGTTCTCGTAACGCTCGCGCACGAAGGACTTGACGACGCGCACGGCGGATATGCTTTCCTGTAAGAGTGAGTTGATGTCAGCCAGCCTTTCCTGGATGACGATGCCCGATTTCTTGAGCTTCTTGCCAAAAATATTCATCGCCTGTCCGACGAGCGGCACGGTGATGAGCGTGACGAGCGTGAGCTTCCAGTCGAGATAGAACATGAGCGTGATGGAGCCGATGAGCACGGAGCTTTCCGTCACAAGCTCGATGAGCTTGTCGACGAGCGCGTTCTGCAGCGCCTGCACGTCGTTCGTCACATAGCTCATGATCTCCCCCGTCTGATGGCGGTCAAAGTAGGCGAGCGGCATGCGCTGAAACTTCTCGAAGAGCGCCTCGCGGATGTCGATGACGACGCGTTGGCCGACGAAGGACACGAGATAGCTCTGCCCATAGTAGAATATGCCACGGAAGAAGAATACGACGATGATGCCGCCCGCGATGAGGTTGAGCATCGCCATGTCGCGTTCCATGAGCACCTTGTCGATCATGTCCTTGATGATCCACGGCACATAGAGGTTCGCTGCCGCCGCAAGCACGATGCAGACGATGGCAAACGCCAGATGCTTCACATAGGGCCGTATATAGTTCATCAAGCGGATGTAGTTCTTCATGCTTTCCTCTCGCTCCCCTTGCCGCCGGCCGCCGCGAGCACATGCGCCGCGACGCGCACGGAAGCGCCCGGAGGGCCGAGCTGCAGCACGGCGACCTTGAGCCGCGCCATGGCGGCGTCGCGCTGCGCCTCGCCCTTATAGAGCTTCGCGGCTTCTGCGGCGATGCGCTCGGGCGTCACCTCATCCTGCAGCAGTTCCGGCTCCGCCTCCTCGCCGAGGATGATGTTCGGCAGGCTGAAATGGTCAATCTTCACGAGCATTCTGCCGATGGCGTAGTTGAGCCTGCCCATGCGGTAGCAGACGACGGCGGGCAGATCCATCAGCGCCGCCTCCATGACGACCGTCCCCGATGTCGCTATGGCGAAATCGGCGATGCCCATGAGGTCGTAGACATGCTCCTCCGTCAGTTCGACGGGAGCGCCCGACTTTTCAATATAGCGCTCGATCTCTTTGCGCTCCAGTCCCGGCGCAGCAGGCAGGAAAAAGCGCGTCTCGGGGCGCTTCTCTTTGAGGATCTGCACTGCCTTGAGCATGTCGGGCAGGAGGAGCGCGATCTCCTGCCGGCGGCTGCCGGGCAGTAGGAGCGCGGCGCGTTCGCCCTCCTTGAGTCCAAAGAAGGCACGAGCCGCTTCCGGCGCCATGTCGGCGTGCACGGTGTCAACGAGCGGGTTGCCGAGAAAGGAGACGTTCGCGCCCGCCGTGACGTAGGGGCCGATCTCGTGATGGAAAATCGTGACGATCTCCTTGGCGATTGCCGCGCACTTCTTCGCACGTCCCTTGCGCCAAGCCCAAGCCGACGGCGGGATGTAGGAAAAGACGGGAACGCCGAGCGCCTTCGCCTTCGCAGCGAGCCGCCAGTTGAAGTCGGGGTAGTCGATGATGAGGAGGAGATCGGGCTTTTCCTCGTGCATGGCCTCGACGAGCGTCTTTTCCAGCTGCAGCAGGCGGCCGAGTCCCAAGATGACCTCCCACACGCCCATGATGCTGTAGTCTCGACAGTCGCGCACGAGGCGCACGCCCGCCTCCGCCATCTTGGCGCCGCCGAAGCCGAAAAGCTCCACATCCGGCTCCATCTCCAGCATTTCTTTCGCGAGGCGTGCGCCGTGCAAATCGCCTGACGCCTCGCCCGCCGACATCATGATCTTCATCTTGCCCCTCCTCTTAAGTCGAAAAAGCGCGAGGATGCAGATCTTGCATCCACCGCGCAAATCGTCAAATCGCTGCGATCGTTATGCCGTTTTCGTCGGCGAGCGCTGCTGCCTTCGCCCGATCGACGACGAGCACCTTGCCCGCCTCGATGGCGAGAGCCTTCGCCCCGGCGGCGATCATCGACTCGATCGTCGCCGTGCCGACCGCCGGCACATCGAAGCGCATGTCCTGCTGAGGCTTCGCCGCCTTGCCGACGGCAGCGCCGCCGCCCGAAAGCTCGCCGCCGCGCCTTATGCAGGCGTCCGTCCCTTCGATCGCTTCGAGCGCCATGACCGCCTTCGCCTTGACGACGGCGGTCTGCCCGATGTCGAGCCGGCCGATCTCCTTGGCCATGGCGAGCGCCATCTCCATGTCGGCACGTTCCTCTGCGGTAGGTTCTCGCTTTGTCAGCGTGCCCGCAGGCGGCATCAGCGTCTTTAAGAGCGCCGTCTGGTCGAAGACTTCCAAGCCCTCCTTCGCAAGCTCCTTGACGAAGGCGAGCATGATCGTGTCGTCCTTCTTGTCGGGCAGCGACATCAGGAGCTGCATCATGCGCATGTCGGGCTGCTCGTGGCTGCCCGCGAAGAGAAGCTCCTTCGTGACCTTGCCGAGAAGCGTCACCTTCGTCACGCCGCGCTCCTTGAGGTAGTCGATGATCTTGCCGAGCTGTGCGACGTTGATCGCGCGATGATCGGAAGCGACTTCTGCAAGTTCTCTATCCGTGCTCGCGAGAAGCGAAACGGCGCTGACCTCGATGCCGAGCGCCTTCGCCGCCTGTGCGCAGATGACGGGCAATCGCCCTGCGCCAGCCAAAAGACCGATTTTTTCCAAAGCTTCTCCCTCCGATTTTCTGACTCTATTCGTTCTCGCGGCGCTCGCGGCATATCCCGCGATCCACGTTGCGCAAAAAGCGCAGGAAATGCTCGACCTCTTCGGACGTCTCGACTTCCTGCTCGATGACGGCGATCGCCTGTGCGAGGCTCAGACCTGAGCGGAAGAGGATCTTGTAGGCGCGCTTGATGTTGCGCCGCGCCTCGACCGCGATGCCCGCGCGCGCGATGCCCACGCTGTTGAGTCCGACGACGCGCGCCGGATGGCCGTCGACGATCGTGTAGGGCACGCAGTCCTGCACGATCTTCGACATGCCGCCGATCATGACATTCCTGCCAATCTTCACGAACTGGTGGATGCCGCACATGCCGCCCAAGACTGCGCGGTCTTCGATGACGGCATGACCTGCGATCATCGCCGCGTTCGACATGATGACGCGGTTGCCGACGACGCAGTTGTGCGCGACATGCGTGCATGCCATGAGCAGGCTGTCGCTGCCGATGCGCGTCTCCTCGCCTTCGCCCGTCGCGCGGTGGATGCTCGCATACTCGCGGATCGTCGTGCGGTCGCCGATGATCGTGTAGCTCTTCTCGCCCTTGAACTTCAAGTCCTGCGGCTCCGCGCCGACCGAGGCGAACTGGAAGATATGGCTGTCTTTGCCGATGCTCGTCCAGCTGTTGATGACGGCATGCGGCTCGATGCGCGTGCCCTCGCCGATGGAGACGTTCGCGCCGATGACGGCGTGCGCCCCGACCTTGACGTTCTCGGCGAGCGTCACATTCTCTTCAATCACAGCATACGGGCCGATCTCCACGCCCTTCGCCACGTGTGCGCGAGGACTTACGACCGCCGTTTCGTGGATATATGCCACCACTTTGCTGTCCATCATTTTTCCCACCCCTTATTCCTCTCGAAAAGAGCTGACAGGATTTTCAATCTATGCCTTCTTCACGAAGAAACCTTTTTCCGCGCCACGGTTTTCTCGCGATGGACGCGGTTGGAAAGCGCCATATTGTTATAATCCTGTAAATCCTGTCGTTTTTCGCCTCTGATATTTCGGCAAAATCGGCAATTTTCGGGGTTGATAAAAGACTGGCACTTATTTTCTTGGCAATCCTGCCCCTTAAGAGAGATTTTCGGCTCTTTGCAGGGCGAAGGTGAAGTCCGCCTTGGCGACGAGCACGCCGTCGACATAGCCGTCGGCATGGAGCTTGCCGAAGTCGCCGTGCACCTTCGTGATCTTCGCCTTCGTCACGAGCTGGTCGCCGGGCACGACGGGCTTCTTGAACTTCACGCCCTCCATGCCGCCGAAGAGCGCGAGCTTGCCGCGGTTCTCCTCGGGGTAGAGCATCGTGATGCCGCCGACCTGCGCCATGGCCTCCAGAAGGAGCACGCCCGGCATGATCGGCGTGCCGGGGAAGTGTCCGCGAAAGAAGTCCTCCATCATCGTCACGCATTTGATTCCCGTCGCCGACTCGAACGGCACGAGTTCGGTGATGCGGTCGACGAGCAGCATCGGCGGGCGATGCGGCAGGATTCTCTGAATTTCATTGATGTCCAAAATCATATACGTTCGCTCCTTCTTTCCTATTGAAACCGGCACAACTGTGCCGGTGGTTCACCGCAGACAGAAACCACTTCCGCGCCTTCATGCCAAAGAGGCGAAGAGCGCCTTCGCGAGCTGCGCGTTCAGCGCGTGCCCCGACTTCACGGCGAGGATGTGCCCGCGCACGAAGCCCGCGAGGCGCAGGTCGCCGATGAGGTCGAGGATCTTGTGGCGCACGAGTTCGTCGGGGAAGCGCAGCTCGTTGAGCCAGCGCTCATCGTTGTAGACGATGACATTTTCGAGCGTGCCGCCAAGTCCGAGTCCCGCCTTCTTCAGCGCCTCGACCTCGCCCTCGTAGGCGATCGTGCGCGCAGGGGCAATCTCCTTCTCGTAAGCGTCCTCGCGCACGAGGAAATCGCGGTACTGCGTGCCGACGAGCGCGTGCTCGTTGAGCGACGTGAAGCTCACGCGCAGGCCCGCGTCATAGGGAACGGCAACGAGAAAGCGCTCGCCGTCGTCTATGCGATAGACGCGGTCGATGACGATCTCGCGCCGCGCCTTTTCCTGCTGCACCTTCCCCGCCTCCTTCAAGAGCGCGAAGAAGATGCGCGAGGAGCCGTCCGCGACGGGCGGCTCCTCGGCGTCGAGCTCGACAAAGCAGTTGTCGATGCCGAACGCTGCAAGCGCGCTCATCAGATGCTCGACCGTGAAGACGCGCACGCCGCCCTCAGAGAGCGTCGTCGCGCGCACCGTCGACGTCACATGGGGCGCGGTCGCGCGAATCTGCGGCTCGCCCGCAGCATCCCTGCGCACGAAGACGATCCCCGCATCGACAGGCGCCGGCAGGAGCGCAAGATGCACGAGAACGCCCGAATGAAGACCCACGCCGTCATAATCGACACGCCGGGCGATCGTCGTTTGAAAGGGCAATAGAAATCCTCCTCCGCATAGCAAGTATCCGTTTTCTTATTCTACATAAAAACGACAGCTTTAGCAAGTCTGCCAAGAAGAAAGCACGCATAAGGGAGCAGATCGAGCTTCACGCCTGCTCCTTTTCGGGCAGCGCGAAGTTTACAGGAATCTCCTGCAGATCCGTTTCCAGCTGCCGATAGTGGACGCCGGCGGCAGCGAACATGCGCTTCGATGCGCGTGTGCTGTCGGTCGCCGCGTACTTGTCCGACAGGTAGACGACCTCCTTGATGCCGCTCTGGATGATCGCCTTGCAGCACTCGTTGCACGGGAAGAGCGACGTGTAGATGCGGCAGCCCGCAAGCGACGTGCTCGCGTTCAATATGGCGTTCAGCTCGGCGTGCACGACATAGGCGTACTTCTTTTCACCAAACTCTCCCGTGCTGCCCCACGGGAACTCCGCATCGGAGCAGCCGTTGGGCATGCCGTTGTAACCGACGCCAACGATGTGCTTCGCCTCATTGACGATGCAGGCGCCGACCTGCGTGTGCGGATCCTTGCTGCGGTACTTGGAAAAGAGGGCGACGCCCATGAAGTATTCGTCCCACGATATGATCACAGCTCTTCCTCTCCTCTCACTCGCGTTTCTTTCGCCGCATCGCTTGCTGCGCCCGCACCAATCGTTTCCGCCGCGCCGTCTGCCGCGTCCGCCTCATCCGTTTCGTGCGGTTCGCCCAGCTCGTCCGCGGCTTCCGCCAGCGGCAGAGCCGTGCCCAAAAGGCCGCGCAGACCGTCGGCGGCGGCACGCAGCTCAGCGATCTTCGCCTCTTCGCCCTCCTTGAGTGCGAGAAGCTTCCCCGCGTCCTCTGCCATCTGCTCATGCAACGCACGCGCTTCGGCGAAAGCCGGCAGAAACCTTGCCGCCCCGCGTCCTCTTCTTTCCGTGCGCCTTGCCGCCTCCTCCAAACG
>ERZ773005.791-NODE-791-length-20438-cov-6.776579_pt1 | contig 20438 bp, 14 predicted proteins | sample MGYA00580666_ERZ773005 | MGnify/ENA primary metagenome ERZ773005 (study PRJEB29015, sample SAMEA2737999) | human oral metagenome | biome: human oral; feature: human-associated habitat; material: dental | place: China | collected 2061 ...
GCATCGCGTGCGGCGCGCGCCTCTTCGGCGGCCTTCGCGGCTGCATCGGACACATCGTCCTTCGCGGCCTTGACCGCCCCGCTCGACTGGGCCGACGTCTCGCCGTTCATCGCGGCGAGCGCGGCGGCAGGAATGGTGCCGCCGCCGGAATTAGGCACGCCGCTGAAATTCACCTGGAAGAAGCATGACCAGTTGCGGTTCACCTCTCCGCCGATGATGGTGCGCGCAAGCGAGCCGAGCTCGATGGATGCCGAACAGTTCTTCCTGATCACCTTGTCGCTCGCATCAAGGACGCCCAGATCGACCGTGATGCTCGTAAGCCCGCCGTTCGAGCTCGACGAATCGACGATGTTCAAGCCTCCGATGCTCTTCACGTGCATGATGCGGTCCTGGATGACGATGGGGACCGTCACGTAGGCATGGCCGTCGGATTCGACCTTCAAAGTCGCGTTGTCGGAAACCGGATCCTTCGGCGGGAACGACGGATTCGTGAAGTGAGGCTGAAGCGGAAGGCCTGCGGTCGACTTATCGACCCAGATGTTCGCGGACACCGTGTACGTGCCGGCGGCAAGCGTGCCGGACTCGCCGGAAGGCTTGTCCGACGTCGCGGGATCCTTCGAAGACGGGTCGCTGCCCTGGTTCGAGCCGCCGCCCGGAGTCGAGGGATCGAATCCGGGATTCGGCGTATCGGGGGTTGGCCCTGGATCTATGCCGGGATCGGAAGGACTCTCTCCCGGTCGCGCGAAGGCGGGAACATCTGTGCTGTCCGAAACCTTCTTCATGCTGTCGTAATCGACCGTCAGCTGCAGCGATACATCCCCCGAAGGCGCAAGCGTCAGATCGAGCGGGACGGCGTACAGGACGCTGCCCTTGAAATCGTAGGTGCCGATGCCCGAAGACGCATCTGCAGGAAGCGTGGCCGACATCATATGGATGCGGTCCTTCATGCGTCCGTAGTCGCCGCTGAACTGTCCGCCGCCCGCAGTCGGCTTCACGCGTTCGGTGCGAACGTCGCCAAGCGTCGCGCAGGTGCCGAGGGACTGCGTGGTGAAGATGGGGTTGCGCACAGGCAGGACCAGGGTCTTCTTTCCGTCTTTCGACACAACGATGCGCGCGTTCGCCTTCATGGGCACGCTCGGCACGGCACCCCTGACCGCAACGTCCGAGTTCTCGTCGATCGTCGGACCGAATGGGTTGTCGGGGCTGTTCGCATACACCGTGAGTCCCTTGATGGCCGGGTTGTACTGTCCGGGCATGGCGAGATTGGCCGTCACTTCGTAGGTGCCGGGGGAAAGCGTATCGCTCGGCGGCTCTTCAGGAGAGACGGACCCTGCAGACGCCACGACGAGATACCCTATCTCGGAAGAGGAGGAAAGCGGGCCTTGCGCGGTCCCGTCGAAGTTCGCCGCCGCATTGAAGAGCGGTACGGCAGCCGCGCTCATGCCCGTCGATTCCTTCGTGAGCGAGACGATGCCGTAGCCGCCGTCGACGGTCGCCGAAAGCTTCTTGACCTTCGTCAGGCCCGATCCGACCGTTCCCGTGACAAGGTAGACCGAGGAATCGGGCGAGGCCATGGGAATGGCCATGCTCGTCGGATTGCACGCATCCGACAGAGTGATTCCTCCGCCAAGCAGATTGGCGGGAACCCCCATGAGGGCTTCCATGGACATTCCGGCCGCGTAGATGCCGGAAAGCTCGGGGTTCGCAAGCGACCCTTCTTGCTTGATGAGGGCGAGCGCGGATTTCCTGGTCGCCTCGTCGGCCTTGTTGACGGCAGGAAGGGAAAGATACTCGGAATACCACTCGAGCATCTGGCACGACTCTTCAGGAGTGCTGGCGATAAGGGGCGTCTCGGGCGTGCCGTCGGTCGCATAGGACATGGAGACGCCGGTGGCCGGATCTTTCAGGGTCCGGGACCACTTCCTTTTCTCGCAATCCCCGGAGGATGCGAGCACGAAGGTGCCGAGCGCGCCCGGCGCGGCCGAGATGCGGCCGTTTTCGATCGTGCCGGCAAGATCCGTCAGCATGCCGTTCGCATACGAGTCCAAGCTCGATCCGGAGGATGCCGGCATGCTCAGATGCGTTGCCGTCTTCCCGTCGAGGGCGACAGGATCGCCATCGGCGATGAGCTGCACATCGTAAAGGGCGAAATCGGGAACGCTCACGTAGCGTTGGGAAAGAAGGGCGGACACGGCGGCGCGCGTCGAAGCGTCGTCGATCTTCCGCACGCGCAAAGACGCCTTGTCAAGGGATCCGATCGAAGACGATCCCGCATCCGCACGCACATCGAGGCTCACGCCCGTTGCGTCGTCTTCGAACGACCACGTGCGGTCGCCTTCGACCTTCTTGACGGCCGTCTTCAGATCGACGCTCACATCAAGAGACGAGATGGCGGGATACGCGGCGTTCGGGAAGAAGGTGTTAAGCGTCGTCGCATACACCGACCAGCCGCCGAAACGGTACAGCCCGCTCCAATCGTTCAGGCCGAGCGTGAGACGCGAGATGCGCTGGGTGACGCCGGCCTGCGCGACCCGCTGGTTGTAGTCCTCGTCGTCAGCCTTCTGCTCGATAGGAACGTAGACGGCATCGAGGACGGACAGGTTCGCGCCGTTCTGCGCCCTCTGGACCGTGAAGACCGGATTCACCAGGTCGACGGTCAGGGTGCGCGAGCCGTCAGCGCCGACGACGAGCGTGGCGTTCTGGCTCACGGGCATATCGGGAATGCCTGCTTTGCCGCCGATGCCCTCAGGGTTGATGGGATTGGTCGTATACCCGGGGATTCCGAGCGGCGTCATCATGGATATATTGGCTGAAACGGTATAGGTTCCGGGTGCGAGCTCGGCGCTGCTGTACGGCAGTCCGCCGCCCTCGAATGCAAATGCGCTGTGCAGGATGGCGCTCCCGTTCGCGACGGACGCACCCGCATCGGAGCCTTCGCCTGCATCCGTGCCGTCGGATGCAGGCGGCGTCTGCTGGAAGGCATGTCCGTCGTCGGAGGATTCCTCGACGACCGCATCGTCGGAGGCCGCATCTGCATCGGCCGCCCCGTGATCTTCTTCGGCGGCAGGAGGCGCCACGACGAAGCAACCCATGCCGTTCGTCCTCACCTTGAGCGCATCGGCATCGCGAGATGCTGAAAGCCTCTTCGCCTTGCCGTCGCTGAGGCGAACGACCGACGATCCCTCCGTGCCGGGAAGCCATGCATCGACCGTATCGGCATCGGCAAAGGGGTATTCCTTCCCATCCTTGGCGAAGCTCAGCGCGAAGGCGGCGACGCCCGAGGCATCGTCGATGCCGGCACGCGACAGGGCATCGACGCGTTGCGGCCCGGAAAGCTCTTTGACAGAGAAGGCGTATCCTTCAGGATCGTCGTTTTCAGAAGGGTTCTTGATGGAGACGTGCGCCCGGATGCCGGTCTTTCCGTCTTTGAAATCCTTGTCGAAGGACGCAGGCGCGGAGGGCTCGCTCGTATCGTCCGCTTCGGTCGGAACAGCATTTTCGGATGCTGCTTCGTGCATCGCGCTCTCCTCGTCATCCTCCGGCGAAACGGATGGCGCAAAAGCGACCTGGACGTCAGGTGCTTCGGCTGCGGAATCGGCATTCTCCGGCGCCGAAACGGCCTGGCCTTCCTGCGATTCGGCAGGCTCTTCGGGTCCGGCCGCCGCAGCGGTCGGCACCATCGAGAACGCAAGCACGAACGCAAGGAGAACGGCCGTTACCCCGCGTTTCGAGCTCTTCGCCCGCCTTGCATGAATGCGATACGCTTTCACCATTTCTCGAACTCCCATCGTCGGGCGCTGCGGCTCCTGATGCATCGTTCGAAATCGCCGTTCGGCCCATAGCGCACCCGCGCCGAAGCGCGGATGCACGACCGAATCGCGGCCTTTCGGCCTTCAATCGCGCGATTCCCTGCAGCGCACACTGTGTCCACGCTCGATTATGAGCGGTGCGCGACCCGCGCGAGGTTGCCATAGTAACCTTTAGGTAACTTTTTACAGAAAATTCGAGTTGCTCAGTAAGGCGACGAGACGTTTTGGATAGATCGGTATCAGAACTCCGGCTTCTGCGGACGATCCAGAAGATCCTGGGCGGCCGCGACCACATCGTAGCCTTCCCAGACGATCGCACGGACGGTACGCGCCAGAGGAAGGTCCACGTCGTGCGCGAGCGCCAGATCGTGCAACGTGCGGCACGCAAGTGCTCCTTCGACCACCATGTGCGTCCGCGCACGGTACGCATCGAGCGTGACGCCCTGGGCAAGCTCGTATCCGAACGTGCGGTTGCGCGAGTGCGGGCTCATGCACGTGACCTCGAGGTCGCCCATGCCGGCAAGGCCCATGCAGGTCATCGCATTGCCCCCGCAGGCTGCGACCAGACGGCTCATTTCGGCCAGGCCGCGCGTCATCAGAAGCGCCGCCGTGTTATCGCCCATGCCGAGACCGTAGGACGCACCCACGGCGATGGCGATGACGTTCTTGTACGCGGCGCACACCTCGGCGCCCACGACATCGTTGCCCACATAGATGCGGAAGGATTCCGTGGACAGCAGGCTCTGGAAGAATCTCGCCGTACGCGGCACGTACGACGAGACGACCGTGCCCGACGGCACGCCCCGCACGACCTCTTCGGCATGGTTGGGTCCGGTCAGCGCCGCAAGCCGTCCGAGGCCGCCCAGCACCTCGTCGAATACCTCGACCGGCAGCATGCCCGTCTCGGCCTCGACGCCCTTGGCCGCAAGGGCGACAGGCGTTTTCGCGCCGACGTGCGCAGCGATCGCGCGGGCCGTCTCGCGCATGACCGACGAAGGCGTCACGATGACGACGGCATCGGCGCCGCCGACCACGCGCACGATATCGGTCGAGGCCTCGATGCGCTCGCTCAGGCGTGCATCGGCCAGATAGCGAGGGTTAACGTGATCGGCGTTGATACCGCGTGCGACTTCTTCCTTACGCGCCCATAGGCGCACATCGTTTCCCGCCGTGGCGGCAAGCTGCGCCAAAGCCGTTCCCCACGACCCCGCGCCTACGATCGCGACCTGCGCGTCCATCATGCAGTCCCCTTCTTCGATCCGATTCTCGATTCGGTTCCGGATGCAAGCCGCGCGATATTCGAGCGGTGCGCCCACACGACCGTCGCGCCCACGAGCGCATAGACGGCAATGGCAGGCCAGTCGCCCCAGAACAGCACCGCCGCGACGAACGGGCACGCGACGGCGGCGGCGATCGATCCGACCGAAACGTAGCGCGTGAGAATGACGAGCAGCGCGAAAACGGCGAAAAGCTCGATGCAGGCGCCGATCCAGCCGAACGTGACGAAGAGAGCCCCGATCGCGACGGCGATACCCTTGCCGCCCTTGAAAGAGAGCCAAGGACTGAAGATATGGCCGTATACGCAACCCCAGGCGGCGACCGCGCCCATGAGCGCAGGCGTCAGGATCGCGGCATCGGGCGGCGCCATGTGCGCGCAGCCCCAGGCGATGGCGCCCGAAGCGAGCCCCTTGGAGAAATCGAGCAGAAACACCGCCGCTCCTCCGGCCTTGCCCATCGTGCGCATCGCGTTCGTCGTCCCGATATTGCCCGAGCCATGTTCGCGGATATCGGTATGGTAGATCGTCTTAGACACGATGACGCCCCACGGGATGGACCCGAGAAGGAATGTGACCGCGAAGATTCCGAACGCGATGCCCAACGACATGGAATGCCGACCTCGATTCCGTAACGTACCTGCAAGTCCCTGATGAAACGAACAGGCGCCGGACATCCTCCGGCGCCGACGATACCTTGGTCAGTCGCGCTTCTTGAACTTGAACACGATCGGCGTGCCCGGAAGCTCGAACGTCTGACGGAAGCGGTTCTCCAGATAGCGCTCGAAATTGTCGTTGACCAGATCGGGCATGTTGCAGAAGACCGTGAACTGCGGCGGGCACGTGCGCGTCTGGGTGACGTACTTGAGCTTGAGCCTCCGCTTCCCCTTGCTGACCGTGAAGCCGAACTCGCGGATGTTCTGGAGCCACGCATTGAGCTTGCCGGTGGTGATATGCGTCGAATAGCTGGCGAAGACGTCGTCGATCATATTCCAGATGCGATCGACGCTCTTGCCCGTCAGCGCCGAGATGCTCAAGACCGGCGCGTACTTCACGAAGTTCATGCGCTCCTCGATATCTTCGCGCAACGCGTTCAAGGTATCGCCCGATTCGACCGCGTCGCGCTTGTTCAAGAGAATCGCAAGCGCGCAGCCTCGCTCATGCGCATAGCCGGCGACGCGCTGATCCTGATCGGTCAGGCCGAGGGTCGCATCCACGACGAGCAGCGCCACGTCGGCGCGATCGATCGCACGCATGGCGCGCACGAACCCGTAATACTCGACATCTTGGTCGATCTGGGCCTTGCGGCGCAGGCCGGCCGTGTCGATGATCGTGTAGAAGGTGCCTTCATGCTCGATCGTCGTATCGATCGCGTCGCGCGTCGTGCCCGCGACGTCGCTCACGATGGAGCGTTCTTTGCCGATCAGACGATTCGTAAGCGAGCTCTTCCCCGCATTAGGACGGCCGATGATGGCCACGTTGACGATGTTCTCGCGCACCTCGGGCTCACGCTCGGGAATGTCGCGGATGACGTCGATCACGGCATCCAGCAGATCGCCCGTACCGTGCCCGTGCTCGGATGAGATGGGCCACGGATCGCCCAGGCCGAGCTGGTAGAATTCCCACATCGCCGATTCGTCGGCAGGATTGTCCATCTTGTTTACGGTCAAGAACACCGGTTTGGACGTCTTGCGCAGGATACGGGCGACCGCGTCGTCATCGGCCGCGATGCCCGTCTTGCCGTCGACGATGAAAACGATCGCATCGGCCTCTTCGGCGCCCATGAACGCCTGTTCGCGAATGGAGCCCTGGAAGACGTCGTCGTCGCCCATCTCGATACCGCCGGTATCGATGAGGGTGAAATGAACGCCGCTCCATTCGGCCTCGTGATACGAGCGGTCGCGCGTGACGCCGCGCATCTCATGCACGATGGCGTCGTTGCCGTGCGTGATGCGGTTCACGAACGTCGATTTGCCGACATTGGGGCGCCCTACGACGGCGACGATTGGCAATGCCATGATCACAATCCTCTTACTAGCTCTTCGATCTGATGCACGTATTCTTTGGGGTCACAGGATACCACGGTGACCGGCATGCCCGCCGCATCCCGGATATCGTCGACGGTCATGTCGTCGAGCGTCATCATGTCGGCGTTGAACATCACGCGCGGCAGCACCACGTAATCGCGCGCCGATACGCCGCGCAAGGCACGGGCGACGTCTGTCCCGGTCAGAAGCCCGGTAACGTTGACGTTGCCGCCGAAGTACTCGTTTTCCACATAGAGCGGCATGAGGCGCCCGGCAAGCGGGCTCGACTCAACGATCGGCGTGAACGCGGGTTTCTGAGCGCAGCCGAGCACGTAATATACATGGGCGTCCTCCTCTTCGAGGGCCCGTGCAAGCGCATCGATGCCCTTCCCCGCCTCTTCCCATTCGTTCACCGTGGCGCGGATGATGCCGATTCCATCCTCGAACATATCGAAGTCGCCGTAATGGCTGCTCGGAGGAAGATGATCCAGCAGATCGTCAGGATAGGCGTTGCAATAGAATTCATCGGCGAGATACGCGAACGCGCAGCCGCGCTCCGCCTGGGCATGGGCTTGGAAGCGCGAGACGATATCGATGACTTCGCGCGCTTGATCGGGCTCCGTGAAGCTGCGCTCGAAACGCGTCTGGTGCTTGGTGAAGCCGATCGGAACGATGCCGACGTTCGCGACGCCTTCGTGCGTATAGGCCCACGTGAGCGTCTTCATGAGCTCGCGCCCGTCGTTGATGCCGGGCACGAGCACGATCTGCATGTACATCTCGATGCCGCCGGCGAGCAGCTTCTCCATCATCTCGACGCCGTGCGGCGCATGGCGGCCGATCATCGTGCGCCTCACTTCGGGCGTGATGCAATGCAGCGACACGCGCAGAGGCGATACGTGCCGCTCGATGATCTCGTCGGCCTCTTCGTCGGTCAGCGCCGTGAGCGAGGTGAAGTTGCCTTGGAGAAAGCTCAGGCGCCAGTCGTCGTCGCGCAGCATGAGCGAATCGCGCGCGTCTGCGGGAAGCTGGCGCATGAAGCAGAACACGCAGGCGTTGCGGCAGGTCTTGATATCGTCGAAGATGGCACCGTCGAAGGTGATGCCCCAGCTTTCGCCGTCTTCGCGTTCGAGCGTGACCTCGCCCGAATCGCCCTCGGTATCCACGTAGGACAGCGTGACCTCGAAGCCGTCGGAATACCATTGCCAATCGATCATGTCGCGCAGAGGATGCCCGTTGACGGCCGTGATGACGCACCCCGGCGTGAAGCCGGCGTCGTCGGCGGGAGAAAGCTCCTCGACGGCGAGGATGCGGGCTTCAGGACGCTTGGGATCGCCGGGATAGTCGTGATGGAGCGAGAAGTCGGGCACGGGCGGCACCTCTCCGAGAGAAGAAGAAGCGGCCCGATTGCGCGGACCGCTTCGTCAGAGCATGATGACGGATGGGCTTACCAGCTGAAGTATTGCTGGGGGTCGACGGCGGTTCCGTAGATGCCGTCGGGCGAGTTGACGTTGATCTGGAAATGCAGGTGCGGGCCGGTGGAATGGCCGGTGTTGCCGGTGATCATCACCTGCTGGCCGGCGGAAACCGACGATCCGGAGCTCACAAGCGCCTCGGAACCGTGCAGATACCAGGAAACGGTGCCGCCGCCGTGATTGATGGCGACCGACAGGCCGCTCGTCGACGCGAGCCAGCCCGTGAACGACACCGTGCCGTCGCCGATGGCGTAGCAAGGTTCGTACGAACAGCTCAGATCGACGCCCTGGTGGAAGGTGCCCGTGGAGGCACGCCAGCCGAAGGGGCTCGTGACGTGCTTGCCCGGAGCCGGATTCACCCAGCCGTCGACGGAGATGGACGGAGACGTGGACCTGGATGCGGACGAATAGCTGGCGGACGAGCGAGCCGTGGACTTCTGTTTGGCAAGAGCCTCGGCAGCGGCCTTCGCGGCGGCTTCTTCCTTCTCGCGCGCGGCGTCGGCGTCCATGCGCGTGGCTTCGATCTCCTGCTGAAGGTCGATGATGTCCTGATCCATCTTGTCGACCTGCTTCTGCAGGGTTTCCTGGGCGGCTTCGAGATCGTCCTTGGCCTTGGTCGCCTTCTGAAGCTCTTCGGCGGCCTTGGCTTCCTGCTCGGTGTATTCCTTATGGGCGGCTTCGGCCTCGGCCTTGGCATCCTTGGACTGCTGGACGAGATCGGCGTCCTGCGCGCTGATGCGGGACATGGCATCCCAGCTGGTCACGAACTCCTCGAACGACGAAGAGTCGAAGAGCACGTCGAAGATGCCCGGCTCGCCTTGGCGATAGATGTTGGTCACGCGGTCGGACAGCTGAGTCTGGATGTCGGCCAGGGCGGCTTCCGCGTTATCGACGCGCACTTGGGCGTCTTCGACCGCCTGAACGGCGGCCTCATGGGCGGCAGTGGCCTTGTCGTAGGCGACGAGCGCATCGTTGACTTGCTGCTTCAGAACATCGAGCTTGGCGGAAAGCTCGTCGTACTGAGCCTGCTGATCGGCAAGATTGCCTTCGAGAGCCTTCGCCTTGGCATCGAGATCGTCGGACTCCGCGCCGTACGCGAGGCGCGGGAACGTCATGCCCAGCGCGGCGAGGCCGGCGAGCTTGACGAAATTTCGGCGGGAGAAATCCCGGATCGAGCGTACAGAGCTTGGTTCGGTCATGGTGGTAATGCTCCTGTATCGTTTCGTCGCGTCAGTTATTCGACTCGGGAGGCATCGGCGACACGCATGCACGAACTCCTCCGTCCCCTAAAAGACCAACCTATGATAGCAGCAATGTCGCGCAATGCGCAATTTCGACATGAACGGAGGATGCTCCTCCTGAAACCTTACAGGGATTCGATGCGGGCGACCACGGCCTCGATCTGCTCATCGGGAGTTGAATTAAGCGTTGTTCTCGGTAGACGACGATCCATGCGCTACGGTCGACAGAACTGCTACGTCATCAAGAACGCCGCCTTGCATCCACGCAAAGCGGCGTTCTCTCGTCAGAATGCAAAACAGCTATTCGTCGGGAATCGCACCATCGTCAGACACGCGCGGAAGCTTCTTGCCCAATGCGTTGGCAAGAAGGACGCAACCGCAGATAGCGACACACACAACGATGCAGAACACGAACACCATCTGAAACGAACCAGTGACCTCGTATAGCCTAGTGATCACGAATCCTCCGACCGACCCGGCGGCGAAACCTATCATCGATATGTATGCGAAAATCTTGCCGTAATCCTTCGTCCCGAACACATGGGAAACGACCGATGCAATACCGACGCCCAAAAGGACGTAGAGCGCATCGCCCAAGCCGGCGCCAAGATACGCAAGAAGCGGTTGACCGGCGCTGAACATCAGAATGACCATGGCAACGACCGAAACCGCCATCCACGAAACGAAACCGCGTATCGCTCCTACCTTGTCGATAGTGGCTCCTACAGTAGCGTTAAGCACGATGTCGAAGATGAGGGCCACCGAAATCATCAGCGCACCTACCGTCGGAGCGAAGCCAACGCTTTCGGCATACACCGGAAAATATGCGTTGATGACTGAAACGATTTGAGTAAGAGCAAGCGCCAATGCAACCAGGACGAAAGACATGGACTTCAACGCATGCTTCGCTGGCACGCCGACGAGCGGCTCGGTTTCACCCTCAACACCCGCGATCTGCTCGTAACCGTAAGATTTCATGCCTTTACGATCAGGACTGTACGAAACCATGAACAAGGCGGCGGGAATAGCCAATGCGGCCCCAATGGCAGCGAAGACGATCATGGCCGACCGCCAGCCAATGGCGTCCATAAGCGTGACGGAAAGCGGACTCATAATGGCCGAAACGATGCTTGCAAGACCCCACGCTGCACCGATGGCAAAACCGGTTTTCTTGGTGAACCAATTCGTCAAGACGGTGGAAATGAACACAATGCTCGTGAAAGACATGCCGACACCGATGAAGAAGCCGCCTATCCACCAGAAGACTATGCTGTCGCTGAAAGCAAGAAGTGCAACGATGGCAGATTGCAGAGCCGCAAAACCTGCGATACCTGCCGGAGGTATCTTATGAAGCAGATTGCCTACGAAAGGTAACCCACATGCGATTCCCAGATACACGACGGTCGTGTACAGAGAGATGCTCGAATAGTCGGCCTCGAGATCGGCCGCTGCAGGAACGAAAAAATTACCTATGACAACGGTATAGAACGTCACGGACCCAGCGATGAGCATGCCGCATCCCAGCATGACGAGCCAGGCACGATGAAGCCCCTTGGTCTTTTCCATGGAAATCACCTCGCATGCAGGTCGCCTGAACTTAGACTCACGCGACCTGCGTCAGATTCGATTAGTCAGCTAGCAACCGATGCATGCCGTGAGCACGGCCTTGATGGTGTGCTGACGATTGCCTGCTTCGCGAAAAATCTCATGAGCGTGCTTCTCGAACAGCTCATCGGAAATTTCAAGACCGGAAACTATAAGATTCCTGGCCTCCTGGGTTGGAGCTTGCTCGACGAGCTGCCAGCCCAAGGAGTGGTCAGCGTTATGCAGGGAAGGCAGCATATGAAGAACGATGCGATCAGGGTTGTCTACAATTTCCATGAGTTCGCTGGTCAAGCGATAAGGAATCAATTCTTTGGCATAGTGCATCCAGGAGTCGTAACCGTGGTCGTCGCCGGTTGAGGAATTGGTATACTCCCATTCTTCGGTAGTAAGAACATCCATGCCCTTCAACAGGCTGAGGTCATCGGAGATGATCAACTTGTTATGGGGAGCGTGCTTGGCGAAGGTCTCCTCAAGCTCCTGAACATATTCGGGAAGCATCTTGTGATCGTACAGATCAGGACCGATGACATACAGGTCCATACCCATATATGCGCACATGCGGCCATACCATAGAGGCTCGATAGCCGCAGCTCCGAGATAGGCCATCTTCTTACCCTTGCAGGAACCGGCACCGCCCCACAACTCCTCGAGCGTCATGGCGTCGGCAAGCATCTGCGTGGGATGGTCCTCGGTAGTCAAGGCATTGATAACGGGGATGTCGGCATATTCGGCGATTTCGTACATGAACCTCTCGGGACCCTGCGAACGCCAAACGATAGCGTCATACATCTCGGAAAACACACGGATGGTATCCTTTACCGTCTCTTGCACTCCAACATGGGAGTTAGACAAGTACGTAAAACCGATTCCCAGATCGTTGCACGAGGTCTCGAACGCGCAGCGGGTACGCGTTGAGCTCCATTCGAACTGAGCCATGACGTTCTTCCCCACGAAACGACGCTGATCGACGCCGGCGCGCTTCTCGGCCTTCAGGGTATGCGCCAGATCAAGCAGATAGCGGAACTGGTCGGGCGTAAGGTCACGCAAGTTGATGAAATCCTGGCCACGAAGAGTATTGCGCATGATCGTTCCTTTCATAGAAATGTGACGGCTCGATACGTTGGGAGGTTCGCTACTGCGCATTCGCGGGAACGAAGACGTTCTTGGTCCAGCAATGCACGCCGCCACCTGCCATGTTCAAGGCAAGGCTATTGATCATGACGACCTTGCGATCGGGGAAGCATCGGTTGAGCACCGCTTCGACTTGCTCGTCTTTTTCCTTGACAGCCCGGTCCATCCCTTCGCGCCAATAGCGCTGGCCCAAAACCACACCGTTGCAGACTAGGAAATTGCAGTAACTCGTTGCGGCGAACAGATGCAGGTCGCGTCCTTCCGGCCAGGGAGTGCCATCCATGAAGGCGTCGCCGACAAGCTCGTGATAGTAGTCGTACAGATCATCTCCGGGACTCTGGATATACTCAATATGAGCCGAGGTTGGAATGCGGATGATTTCGAACGGGTTTCCCTCGAGATCGGTTTCATTGCGCAGAATCTCATAGCATGCATCAAGACGACGCTTGTTCTCCTTCGAAACCGGGCTGGACGCAGCCTCTTCCTCGGTGACTTCGGCGAGCAAGATTTTATTTCTGCCGATAAAGCGACACATTTCGTCGCTATGGGCGGCGAAGCTCGATCCAACGACGGGAGTTCCGTCCGCCTTGTAGTCAAGTGGGGCAATGCGGAAATCATCGTCATCAACCATAGGTTGAGGCAACCAGATGATCTTCCCGACGTTCCAGAGCTTCTTATATGCTTCTTCGATTTGCTCTTTGCTGTATTCAGGATTGCGCTTGCGAACTTCAGTGTCTTCAATGGCGATCAAAACACCGGCGCCGTTGAATTCGCGATCGCCTCCTTCAGAAACCAGGTCAGAGCTCACGATATCGTAGCAACCCAGCTCAATAGCGGCTTGCACGCCAATTTTACGAGAGCAATCGCGCAAGCCCTCGTTCTTCTCGTAGCGTCCGTAGAAGCTCCAGCTCGGATTCACCGCCAACGTCTCGCCTTCGTCGTTGACCATGACATTGGGGCCGTTGTCTCGGAAGTAGAACGAGTTCGGATCCTCGTTGAATGCCGTGAAATCGATTCGATCCACGTCGATCCCGGCGGTTTCAAGCGCCTTGACGCACGATTCCTTGAGACCTTCCACATATGGACAGCAATTGATGTGGACTTTTACCTCGTCGAGCAGGTTACGCACGACTTCGACGGCAGGCTCGAGCGCATCATAGCCTTTGATCGGCTCGGCGTACGGAAGCCACTCGACGAAAACATCGGTCTGCGGTTCGAATTCTCCTGGATACCTGAACGCGCTTGACATGTCCATCTCCTTTCGAAAATGCCAGCTTCTACAGCAAGCGTGGCTCAACGCCTCGGAAGATAGGCGCAGCTTGTAGGCGCACAAAGATGGAATGTGGTTGATTTCCCAGGTAAACTTGCCTAATAATGCGGCGACGCGGCAGATAAACTCGGATAAACCTGATTAGAGGCACCGCTCGACCGAATCCGTTAATAGCGAATCGCTGCGCTTGGCTTACGATCCAAGTGTCTATATATGTTCGCGTTCTGCATGAGCGAAGGGTTCTTCTGTCCTTGAATGATGAATCCCCCGATTTTCTGCAAGCGCACTGTTTTCATGCACTGCACCGTCGATGCACGGACAGGAGGATTCCATGGCGACGCTTGAATTCTCGATCACCGCATCCCTTATCGTCGTAGCGAGCATAGCAAGCGCTTTCAGCATTTCCTCGTATATCGTCTCGGGAAAGAGGATGGCGGCGTTCCTCTCTATCCTGACATTCGGGTATGCCATAGAGCAAATCGTGATTCTGTACCGGGAATTCTTGAATCAAAACATACCTTTTCGAGCTGAAATGTTCTCGAGCATGGAAGATCCGCTTCTGCGAATAGCAATTGGTGCGGTTATGTGCGAATCCCTTATGATCGCCGTCATCGAATACTACGATTCTGAAAACAGGGTTCTCAGATGGATTCCCATCGCCATATTCCTTGTCGCCTGCGTCACCGTATGCCTCGTTCCCGACATAGACGATCGACTTAAAAAATGGTTCATCTATTCGATGCGTCAGATCTTTCTCATGGCAATTGTCTTATTCTGCCTCGCAAACTACATGAAAGCCCCGGACGGCCCTACGAAGAAACGATACGAGAGAAGACGCCTGCAATTCACCATAGTCACGCTCTTCATCCTGCTCACGTTGGTTGAAGATACTCTTGTCATGCTGACGTTGAGCGTCGATGCGACGAATCTTCCTTTCGCCGAGGTCCTTTATCGTCGAAACATCTCCGAATCCTTGCTTGCCACGACAGGAGCCGGCTTCCTCATGTACGCCTCGATCAAGACCTTAAGAGCGTTTTCAATGGGTCGATCCCAGAAAAATACCGAAGCTATCGACGAAGACGAGACGCTCAGTTTCTTTTCTGAAAAATACGGCCTTACGCAGAGAGAAGAGGAGATCATGCGGCTGGTGGTGGAAAGTCGCGATAACCAGAACATCGCAAATGAACTCCAGCTCGCATTGGGAACGGTCAAGACGCATATCCATAACATATTCAAGAAGACCGACTGCACGAGCAGAGGAGAACTCATCAATAAGTTCTGGATGAACTCATGAAACACGATAAGGAAAGGCGACGCATCTTCGGACATTCCAAAAGGACATGATCGCTCAAGCCTTCGTCTGAAACCTTACAGGGATTCGATGCGAGCGACCACGGCCTCGATCTGCTCGTCGGGAGTGGAGGCCCCCGCCGTCACACCGACGGCCTCCACACCGTCGAACCAGGCCGGATCGATCTCGTCCTCCGTTTCGATGTGGTAGGAACGCGAACAGTGCGCGCGGCAGATCTCGAAGAGATGCGTCGTATTCGACGAGTTCTTTCCTCCGATGACCACGAGCGCATCGACCTTGTCCGCCAAATCGGCGGCGGCATCCTGGCGCTTGCGCGTAGCGGAGCAGATCGTGTTCTTCACCACAGGTTCGATACCCCGCCCGCGCAGGTCGGCGACCACCTCGTCGAGCTTCGACTTGTTCTCGGTCGTCTGCACGACGATGCCGACCGGACCCGCGATGTCCGCAGGAATCTCGGAGGCGTCGGCCACGACGACGGCCGAACCCGCGGCATGCGCGCATATGCCCCTGACCTCGGGATGCGACGCACGCCCGATGACGAGCACGGTCATTCCCTGCGCGGCGAAATCGGCGGCGGCCTTCTGGGCGCGCGACACATGAGGGCAGGTGGCATCGATGCTCGACAGGCCGCGCTCGTCCAGCTCCTCCACGACGCTCGGCTCGACGCCGTGCGTACGCAAGACCACGATGCCGTGATCCACGTCGGCGGGACCTTCGATGGATTCCACACCGTGATCCTTCAGCTGCGCCACGACACGGGGATTATGGATGAGCGGACCGATCGTGAAGACGTCCTCGTCGCCGTCCATGGCATCACGCACCATATCAAGCGCGCGTTCGACGCCATAACAGACGCCGGCATGTTCGGCTCTGACCACCTTCATACCCGATTCCCTTTCGATTCGTGGGCGCCTGCAACCATATCGAGGCGCGCGATGCGCGGCTGAGATGCCCCGCATCCGTGAAATCTCGTCCTTCACGACCTATGCGACGCGGCGGGCCATGTCGCGACCGGCGAACTCTGCGGAATAATCCTTGGATGCCGGGAACAGCGCATGCATATCCACCGATTCACGATCGACGTCGGCTTTGAGCGCATGGCATTCCCGCATCACGTACCACGATACGGCATCGAGACGCTCGTCTTTGGGAATGAAGTCGAAGTCCTCAAGATGGACAGGTGCGCCATACACGACCGTCACCTTGGGAAAATGCGGGAGCTTCGAGCCCTTGGGCGAGATGAGATCGACATTGCGAACGGCAGCCGGCACGAGGGGCGCCTTGCCCATGCGTGCGATGAACGCGGCTCCGTTGTGCAGGGAGATCCGAGCCGACCCCTTGCCGCCGCGCCGCGTCCCCTCGGGAAAGATGCCGACGATCTCGCCGCGTTTGAGCATGGCGGCCGCACGCTTGATGGCCACGCGATCGGCCGCGTCGCGTTTGACGGGAAAGCCTGCTGCACGCGAGACGACCTGGCCGGCCAAGCCATGGGCATTGCCGAATATCGTGTCGCGCGCCATGAATCGAATCCATTGCTTCGGCCGCGCCGTGATCCAAAGGAACGCCGGATCCAGGTACGAGAAATGCGCGCACGCGACGACGGCCCCGCTCACACCGTGCAGACGGCGCAGATTCCCAAGGCCGACCGTCGAATAGCGAAACGCGATCTTGAAGACGAACGCGATAATCGCATAGCAGATATGGGCCGCCCAATGCGTGACCGTGCGCGGTCGGCCTTCGGATGCATCGCCCTCTCTCGCAGCGACATCGGCCAACGGAAGGGAGAAGGGCATATCCCACATGTCCTGACTTGACAGCATGGCCCCGCCTTACGCCTTGGAGCCGCATTCGGCGGCAAGCGCGCAGATGCGATCGATGACCTCGTCGACGGAGATATCGCTCGAATCGACGGCAACGGCGTCGTCGGCTTGGACGAGAGGCGCCGCAGCGCGGCTCTCGTCGGCCTCGTCGCGCATGCGGATATCGACGAGCACCTCGGCAAGGTCGGTCGAACCGATGCCGCGGGCTTCGTTTTGGGCTGCACGGCGCCGGGCACGCGCTTCATCGCTCGCGGTAAGGAAAACCTTGACATCGGCATTCGGAAAAACGACGGTGCCGATGTCGCGACCCTCGATGACGTAGTTCCCCTCGGAAGCGATGCGACGCTGCTGATCGAGAAGCGCCGCGCGCACGCTCGGATGCGCGGATACGGCCGAAACGGACCGATCGATGCGCGCTGTGCGAATGGCGCTCGTAACGTCCACGCCATCCATCAAGACCTGAGCCGGAGACGGATCGCCCGGCTCGTGCGTGAACGATACGGGATGCGTCCGGGCGATGGCCCCGAGCGCTTCAGCGTCGTCGAGCGAAGCGCCGTCCTCGAGCGCCTGCCACGCGACCGCGCGAAACATTGCACCCGTATCCAGGCAGTTGAAGCCAAGGCGCTTGGCCACGGCCTTCGCGACCGTGGACTTCCCCGCCCCTGAAGGGCCGTCGATGGCGATGATCATGCCTATCCTTCCTTGGCGGCGCAGGCCGCATCCGTGCGCGTCTAGCGCGCAAGCATTCGAATATCGTCGAGGAATCCCGGATAACTGATGGAAACCGCGTCGAATCCCTGGATCTCGATAGGGTTCGCTCCGCAAAGACCGGCAACCGCCCACGTCATGGCAAGACGATGATCGCCCTTCGCGTCGAAGCGCAGGCCGGCGGGGGTCGAGAGCATCGGATCCCCTTCGATGAACAGATCGCTTCCGTCCATCCATGCATCGATGCCCATGAGCGCAAGGCCCTCGATGACGGCAGCAGCGCGATCGGTCTCCTTCACACGCAGCTCATCGGCTCCCCGAAAGACCGTGACGCCCTTCGCATGCGCCGCGACCAGAGCGAGGATCGGGACCTCGTCGATGACCGTCGCGATCTTCTCGGCCGGAACCTCGCATCCGTGGAGGCGATCGCAGTATTCGACCGACAGGATGCCGGAAAGCTCCTTGCCTTTTGCGCCGTCGGACCGACGCGACGCGTTGACGCCCATATGCTCGAGCGTGCGCAGGAATCCGATGCGCGCGGGATTGAGCGAAACGCCCTCGACCTGAATGGCGCTGCCTGGGCAAAGAGCGGCCGCGCAGAGGAGGAAGGCCGCGGAGGACGGATCTCCCGGAACGACAACGTCGGTCGCACGCAGCGTGACCGGGCCCTTGACGCTCGCCACGCGCGTGGCGGCCGTGGTTTCGGCGCCGAATGCAGGGAGCATGAGCTCGGTATGGTTGCGCGAAGGCGCGGGCTCGATGACGCGCGTCTCACCGTCGGCGGAAAGCCCTGCAAGAAGAACGGCGGTCTTCAGCTGGGCGGAAGCAACCGGCGATTCGTACGTGATGGGATCGAGGCGCCCGGTTCCCCGCTCGGTGATGGGCAGCGTCTGCGCATCCTGAGGGGAAAAGCGCGCGCCCATGCGTGAAAGCGGAGTCATGACGCGCTGCATAGGACGTCGCGCGAGCGATTCGTCGCCGGTCAGTTCGGCCTCGATGCCCCATGGGGCCAGGATGCCCATGAGAAGACGCGCCGTCGTGCCGGAATTCCCGCAGTCAAGCGGACCGTCGGGTCGGGCCGGCCCCTTCGCCCCCCATCCGGTGATGGCGCCCTCCAGGCTTCCGTCGGGCATAATCTGCAGATTCACCTGCGCTCCGAGCTGTTGGACCACGCGGATGGACGATCGCACGTCGTCGGAATCGAGCACGCCGCGAATCTGGGAGGTTCCTTCGGCCATGGCCGAAAGGAGCACGGCCCGATGCGAGATGCTCTTGTCGCCCGGCACGCGGATGCTTCCCCTGAGAGGCTTTTCAAGAGGTCGTATGACAACGGATTGGCTCATATCGCATGCATCTCCTTCGGACGCGCCGTGCATCGTCAACGATTCTACCCCATACGGCCGGCCGAGCCGGACTCAGGCACGCCCGCCGTCACGTCCTCGCGGCGGCGTGCAGAGCCGCGACTTCGGAACCGCTGAGCATGCGCCAGGAGCCTTCGGGAAGATCGCCTAGGACCAACGGGCCGAACCGCGACCTATGCAGCGTCACGACCGGATGTCCGACCGTAGCGCACATGCGCCTGACCTGACGCTTCCTGCCTTCATGGATCGTGATGTCCAAGCGGCTTTCGTCCTCGGATACGCAGATCAGGCGCGCTTCGGCCGGCGCGGTCATGCCGTCTTCGAGTTCCACGCCCGAACGCAGGCGTTCGAGCTCTTCTTCGGAGACGCTGCCCTCCACGAGAGCCTGATAGGTCTTATCCACATGCTTACGCGGATGCAAAAGCCCGTTTCCCAGCTCGCCGTCGGTCGAAAAAAGCAGGATGCCCGTGGTGTCGGCGTCGAGGCGGCCGATCGGGAAGAGCCCGGGATACGCGTCGATGGGCACAAGTTCGGCGACGCAGGCCCGCCCGAAGGGATCGGACATCGTCGTGATATAACCGGCGGGCTTATTGAGCATGAGCGTCGTCGAACCGTCGGACAGATGCACGACATGCCCGTCCACGCGCACGACATCGCACCTCGGATCGACCTTGCTGCCAAGCTCCGTCACGACGCGCCCGTTGACGCTCACGCGTCCGGTCGTCATCAGGTTCTCGCTGCCGCGCCGGCTCGCAACGCCGGCGCGCGCCAGGAACTTCTGCACGCGCATGGGAACGATGCGCGGCGCGTTCGACGCATCGTCGCGCTGATCATCGCCCATCGCGTTCGTCTCCTTCGATGCCGCGGCGCAGATCGAGGATGTCGTCGGCAAGATCGAGCTCGAGATCGCCGTCGTCGAAGGCTTCGACGGCATCGACGGCCTCGGAGCGCGTGAGGCCCAGGCGCTCGCGGATGAGCGCGCGGCTTTCCTCGTCGGGGGCGAACGATTCAAGATCGGGAAGATCGGCCAAGGTGCGCAGGCCGAAATGCTCGAGGAATCGTTTCGTGGTGGCGTAGAGGATAGGCTGGCCGGGGCTGTCTTCACGCCCCGCCTCGCGCACAAGCCCCTTTTCGAGAAGGGAGCTGATGGCGCTGTCCGAGTTCACGCCGCGAACGCCGGCGACCGCCGCGCGCGTGACGGGCTGATTGTAGGCGACGACCGAAAGCGTCTCCAAGGCGGCCTGCGACAGGCGACGCGTATCCCAGGAGATGACGTAGCGTTCGATCAGATCGTGATAGCGGGGATGCGTGAACAGGCGCCAACCTCCCGCGGCCTCGCGAAGCTGGATGCCGGCGTCGCGCGCCTCCAGGCGTCGGCGCAGCTCGTCGAGCGCGGCCTGGACGCGCG
>ERZ773005.797-NODE-797-length-20304-cov-55.782557_pt1 | contig 20304 bp, 13 predicted proteins | sample MGYA00580666_ERZ773005 | MGnify/ENA primary metagenome ERZ773005 (study PRJEB29015, sample SAMEA2737999) | human oral metagenome | biome: human oral; feature: human-associated habitat; material: dental | place: China | collected 2061 ...
AGAGCGCGACAATCACGCTGCGCTGCACGGGCACGGGGCTGAGCACCGTCGTAACTGACGAAGGACGCGGCGGGGCGGACCCCGAGCGGGAGAATGCCACCGGGCTGCGCGGCATGGCGCAGCGGGTGGAGTCCATCGGCGGGCGGCTGAAGGTCAGCTCCCCCGAGGGCGCCGGGACGCGGCTGACGATCACGGCGCCGCTGACCCCACCGTGGGGCACGGACGATCCGGAGGATGACCAGGAGCGTGAGCAGCCTGGACAGGCCCCGTAACCATCACCCACACCCGACCATCCGACTGAGGCAGGATGTGCCCATGAGGATCCTGCTCGCCGACGACGCCGCCCTCCTGCGCGAGGGTCTGGCAGGGCTTCTGACCACCGCCGGGCACAAGGTCGTGGCGCAGGTGGCCGATGCCGACGCGCTGCGCACCGAGGTCGAGCGCCTGGCCGCCGCCGGGGAACTGCCCGACATCGTCGTCACCGACGTGCGAATGCCACCGACAGGCACAGATGACGGACTGCGCGCCGCCATCGACCTGCGCCGGGCCCACCCGGGTCTGCCGGTGGTGGTGCTGAGCGCTTACGTGGCCGGGCCCTACGTGCAGGACCTGCTCGAGGAGACTGAGTCCCCGGCATCCCCGGCATCCCCGGCCGGGTCCGGCGGTTCCGGCGGCGCCGTGGGCTACCTGCTCAAGGAACGCGTGGGGCGGGTGGCGGACTTCCTACACTCGCTCGACGTCGTCGTGGGCGGCGGAGTGGTCATCGACCCGGAGGTGGTCTCCCACCTCATGAAGGCGGCGCGGGCCGCCGGTTCCAAGGCCGGTGGGGCCGCGGAGACCACGGCAGGCCCAGCAGCGGTTGCCCCTACCGCACCGTCCGGTTTTCAGACGCCGGCGCCGATCGGGGCGGTCTCCCCGTCGACGCCGTCGGGCGGAATCGCGAGCGCAGCGCCGGGCGGAGCGGGCCTGGACCGGCTGACGCGGCGCGAGCAGGAGGTGCTCGAGCTCATGGCGCAGGGGCTGTCGAACGCCCAGATCGCCGAGCGACTGGTACTCTCCGACGGAGCGGTGGCCAAGCACGTGGCGAACATCTTCCGGGGGCTGGACCTGCAGCCGGGCGAGGAGAACCGGCGCGTGCGGGCAGTTCTGGCCTGGCTGCACGCCCGCGCCTGAGCCTGGCCGCACAGCGCAGTGGTCACGGAGGCCGAAACGGCCCCCACGGCGTGTCTGATGTCCAAATCGGTGACAAAGAAGCCGACGCGGTCTTCAGACCTCCGACAGAACCGCGGAATCATGCGGTTCTTATCTGACACCTTGAACCCGTTTCGGGTCTTTGTCACCGATTTGGACACGAAATGACCAGCACTGCGAAACTTCGACGGGGATTCCGACGCCGGCCGCCTCCCGATCACTGAGGTGGCATGGTCACGCAGTGGGCGCAGACGCCGCCTGCGCGGCGTTGGGGCGGTGTAGGCCCGGCTGCGGCATTAGGCTGTCTCCATGCGCCTCCACGTTGCCGACCACCCCCTCATCGATCACAAGCTCTCCGTCCTGCGCGACGAGAAGACGCCGTCGGCGGTCTTCCGCCAGCTGGTGGACGAGCTCGTCACTCTGCTCGCCTACGAGGCCACCCGCGAGGTGCGCACCGAGGAGGTGGAGATCCGTACTCCCGTGGCGCTGGCGCAGTGCCGCCGTCTGGCCGACCCGCGGCCGATCGTCGTGCCGATCCTGCGCGCGGGCCTGGGGATGCTGGAGGGTATGACGCGTCTGCTGCCCACCGCGGAGGTCGGCTTCCTGGGGATGAAGCGCGACGAGGACACCCTGGAGGTGGAGACCTACGCCAACCGTCTGCCCGACGACCTCTCGGGCCGCCAGTGCTTTGTCATCGACCCCATGCTGGCCACCGGGCACACCCTCGTGGCGGCCATCGACTACCTGCTCGAGCGCGGGGCGCGCGACGTCACCGCGCTGTGCCTCATCGCCGCCCCCGAGGGGGTCAAGACGCTGGAGGAGGCGGTCGGCGAGCGGGCGAACGTCACGGTCGTGACCGCCGGCGTCGACGAGCGGCTCAACGAGCACGCCTACATCGTGCCCGGGCTCGGCGACGCCGGGGACCGTCTCTACGGCATCGTCGACTGAGCCGGCGGCCCCCTCTATCGGATCGCGGCTCTAATCCGACGGCGGAGCCGGGCGCCGGTGGTCCGATTCGGCGACCTCGGGCCCTGGATTTCGTTAGGCTCGGGAGACATGACGACGGGGCACTCACCATCTTCCGGAGATTACGATGCCACGATGGCGGCCAGCAGATTCGCCTCGCCGCAAGACCTTGAGCGAATCGCGCAGGCCCGCCCCGACCTGCACTCGATCCTGGCGGCGAACCCGTCGATCCCGCCCCAGGTCCTCTCGGTGCTGGAGCGCTCCGACGATGACGTGGTCCAGGAGATTCTAGCGCGACGGACTGGGCAGGGTGCGAGCCAATCCGCCGGAATGACACCGCCCGCATGGCCGGGGCAGCCGCAGATTCCCGGCCAGATCGATGCGATGGCGCCGACGATGGCGGTGGCGCCCCAGCCGCAGCAGGCCTCTGGATACGAAGCAGCGCCCCAGGGCTACGATGGCGCTCCGCCGTCGGCGCCCGGCGCCATGGCTCCGGGCGCCGCACCTCAGGGTTACGGATACGGGACGGGCGCCGGGCCCCAGCCAAGTCCCTTGCCACAGGATTCCTCTCAGGCAGCTCAACCCGTTGCTCTGCCGCCACCGTCCCAGCACTACTCGGCTCCGTCGATGCAGTCGGCGGCGCAGCCCATGGAGCAGCAGCCCGCGATGCCGCCCGGAGTACCGGCCGGAGCGCCGCCGGGATATATGCAAGGGCAGAGCCAGATCACGGCTCCGGCGTACGGCGCACCGATGTATGCGCCGACGATTCAGCCCCCGAAAAGACGGGGTCTCAAGGTACTCGCAATCGTTCTGCCGATCGTTCTGCTTCTGACCGGGGGCGGTGTGGCCGCCTGGTACTTCTTCGGATCGTCGAGCACATCAGTAGTCACTTTCAGGACCTCCCTAATAGATTCTTGGGCCCAGGGTGCACAGGAAGCGTGGAGCGTCGACGTCGCCTCCGACGCCGAACCGTACGTTATTGGCGACTATTTCCTGACCTATGAGAAGTCGAGCAACACACTCACCGGATACTCGTCGCTGGACAAGGGGATGGAAGAGTCATGGCGCGTCGAGCTCGCCGACGACGTCTACCAGTCCTCCTACGCCTCTTCTTCCCCTTCATTTCAGAACTGGGGGAACAGCAGACTCATCTATCGCCATCAGATGATCGACCTGAAAACCGGAAAGGAGAGCTCTCCCCCGTGGAGCAAGGAGGACTCCGCCGTGATCGCCGGCGGCGTAGCAATCAGCTGCAACTCCGACGACCGCTGCACCGCCTGGGAATCACCGAGCAAAAAACGATGGAGCAAAACCATCAAGGGAGCGAAAGAGTTTGCAAAGCAATCCGATGTATCGAACACGGAGATCCTTACGCGAGGAGGAAAGGAATACACCGCCTTCTGCAACATCGTGGTCGACCTCAGGACCGGCGACACGATACACCTGGGAAAGAAGGGCGAAGTCTCAAAGGACACGGCCGTTGTCTACATTAAAGACGGATGGCTGCTCTACAGCAAAGACGAAACCTCATCAGAGGACAATCTGAAATGGGACGTCACCGTATATGACACTCAGGGAAGCAAGAAGAGCAGCTACACAATAAAGCCCTCCAAGGGGAGGGATCCGATATTTCCTTACAACACCCTCCTTACAGCCGAGCAACATCAAAAATACTTCAGTGAACGAGATTACGATGAGGCCCCTCTGACGATCTCCAGAGACAGCTCCGGCGACTGCGTCTCCAAACTCACCCCTAAGAACGGTCAGTCATTCTCCGCTCCCACGTCCACCAAGCACAGCTCCAGCAGTGATGATAACGACACCCCATGCCCGACGTACGCCTCGATCTCCTCACAAGGAAGCATCGTGAGCCTCACCGCCTGGGAACACAGCGACCCTAATTCTGCGCTTCTCCTCATGAACACCAAAACTGGAAAGGAGATCAAATTCAAAGAAATCGACTGGAAGAGCGGAGACTCGCTCATCATGGCAAAATATGATCTTATCATTGGTTACAACAAGGAGAACGGGAAAGCCATCGGCTTCAAGCCCGAGTCATAACCCAGCACCGCCTGGCACCCCGAATCCCGAGTAGACAGGTATCCGCGAACGGGCCCCGGCGAGGCCACCTCAACCACCTCGACGACCGTTTCGACCGCTCCTCACCGGCGTATCCGAGGTCGACAGGTCCCCATGGCTCGATTCGCGCCCTCACACCGTAAACTCCGGTAGGCTTCGAAGCTATGACAACGGGGTACCCTCCTTCTTCAGGCGACAACGACGCGACCATCGCGGCAGATGGATTCGCCCCTTCTCACGATCTTCAACGTATCGCGGCCACCCGCCCCGACTTGCACCCGATCCTGGCCGTGAACCCGGCGACGCCGCAGTCCGTCCTCGACTTGCTGGCGCATTCCGACAACGTTGCCGTCAAGGAGGCTTTGGCACGGCGGTCCAGACAGGGGACGGCCCAGACGGATGAGGCCACATCTCCGGCGCAGTCTCAGGCCTCGGAGCAGATTGACACCATGGCACCGACGATGGCGGTGGGGGCGGCGCGGCCGCAGCAGTCCACCGGCTATGGGAGTGCGCCCCAGGGATACGGCACGGCGACTGGGGCCCCGGGGTCAACGGACATCGCGCAGCCGCCCGGCGCCGACAGGCCGCCTTCGCAGCCGTCTGCCCCTTCAGCCTCCCTTATGGCGCAGCCAGGACCCCAGCAGACGGGCTCCATCGGATACCCGGCGATGAATCAGCCCGCCATGGGAGCACCACCCGGACAGCCGGCCTTCAACGGTCCACCGGTGCAGGCCGCACCGGCACGGCGCCCGAAGCGACGACGCGGAGCCACGGCGGTAGCGGTCTTCCTCCCGATCATTCTGGTCCTCGCCGCAACCGGCGGGGCATGCTGGTACTTCTTCGGACCATCGGACGCGAAGGTCATCAACCGGCACATCGAGTTGTCGGACGACTGGAAGGACGGCTCTGTCAAGAAGTGGGACGCCGACGTCGCGGCCAGCGCGACGCCGCTGGTTGTCGGTGACCACTTCCTCACCTACGAGAGTTCGAACCACACTCTGACTGCCTACACGATCACCGACAGCGGGATGACGAAGGCTTGGGACCTCGAGGTCGGGGGCGACAGTTCGGACCCCTCCACCTCGTTCGAGTCGATGGCGTACTCGTGGGGCGATGACAAGGTTGTTTACGGGCCGACGATCATCGATCTGAGCTCGGGTAAGCAAGGTTCCGTACCATGGGGCGAGAGCCAGTCGGCCATGATCGCCGACGGAATAGCTATCAGCTGCGACACTGAGAATCAGTGCACGGCATGGGAGTCCCCTCAGAAGAAGAAGTGGACCACCACCATCCCAGCCGAGGACAAGGTGGACCTCTCGTCAACGCGAGGCAATGCGAATGTTGTGACGCACAAGAAGCACAAGTACATCACCATCAATAACGTCGTCCTCGATCTTGCCGATGGCAAGACCATGATGCTTGGCGGAGACAAAGTGAAAGCGACGACCCACACCGAGTACGCCGAAGATGGTTGGGTGGTCTACGAGAAAAATGCTCTCAACCCGGGCCCCGACGACCCATGGAGTGTCGTCGAGTATGATCTCGACGGAAAGCAATTGTCTGCTTACTTCATGGACCCTAAGAAGAAGAACGACACTCCCGTATATCCAGAGCACAACCTTCTGACCATCAAGCAGACTCACGCATACAACACGAAGAATGAGTCGCCGGCACCCATGAAGGCACTCCGTTCCTCAGTAACATCCTGCATCGACTCACTTTCCCCCAAGATCGGAAGAATGTTCACTATCCCCAATCTGGAGAGAAAGAAGGAGAACGAGGCTTTCTGTGCCTCCAGCGCCACACTCTCTCCAAAGAAGAAGGCGGTCAAACTCAAATCACAAGCACAGGTCGATCCGAATGCCTTCCTTTATCTCATGGACGTCAAAAAGGGGAAACGGGTCGAATTTGCCGGGATTTTCTGGGAGAGAGGCGATTCCCTGATCGTCGTCAAACCTGACCTCATCATCGGCTACATGCGCGACCTGGGGAAGGCCCGCGGCTACAAGCCTGGACTGTGATCAGGTCGGCCTCGCACCCGTCTCCGAACCTCAGCGGAGACATTCCACGCGGTCGGGAACAGGATTCCCGTTCCCGACGGCGTCGGGCGTCCCCAGCTGCAGCTACGTGAAAGCCGACTCAGTGTCCTTCCCCGCCCCTCCGCCGGGCGCCGCCGCACGCATGGCGCGGGGCCGCCAGAGCAGGCGCACCGGTCCAAGCCCGATGCTCGCTGTTGGCCTACGAGTGTAGCCGTCGCCCATCCGGTACCCCAAACCCAGCGCGTGGTCATCGGACGTCCTCAGTTGGTGGGATACTTCTGCCTGTTCCCCCATCCTGACGACGAAGAGGCCGACTGTTGAGCAAAGAGACTGAGCGCGATGCGCTTCACCGTGCGATCTGGCGAGTTGCCAACGACCTGCGCGGGAGCGTGGACGGTTGGGACTTCAAGGCCTACGTCCTGGGCTTTCTTTTCTACCGGTTCATCTCCGAGAACCTCACCGAGTACATCAACGCCGGCGAGCGCGATGCCGGGGACCTGGACTTCGACTACCGCTTCCTGTCGCACGCTGACGCCGAGGGCGCCCGCGACGGCATCATTGAGGAGAAGGGCTTCTTCATCGCCCCCCGGGGACCTGTTCGACAACGTGCGCGAGCGGGCACCACGCGACGAGAACCTCAACGAGACCCTCTCGCGCATCTTCAAGAGCATCGAGGCCTCCGCGACCGGCACGGGCTCGGAGTCGGATCTGCGCGGCCTGTTCGACGACGTGGACGTGAACTCCACCAAGCTGGGCCGCACGGTGGCTCAACGCAATGACAAGCTCACGCGGCTCATGCAGGCGATCGGAGACCTCGACCTGTCCTACGGGGAGTCCTCGATCGACACCTTCGGCGACGCCTACGAGTTCCTCATGACGATGTACGCCTCGAACGCGGGCAAGTCGGGCGGCGAGTTCTTCACCCCGCAGGAGGTCAGCGAGGTGCTGGCCCGCATCACGGTCATGGGCAAGGAGAGTGTCAACCGTGTGTACGACCCGGCCTGCGGCTCGGGCTCGCTGCTCCTGAAGTTCGCGAAGGTGCTCGGTAAGGAGAACGTGCGCGGCGGGTTCTTCGGCCAGGAGATCAATCTGACCACCTACAACCTGTGCCGGATCAACATGTTCCTGCACGACATCAACTTCGCCGACTTCAGCATCGCCCACGGGGACACGCTCACCGACCCGGCGCACTGGGATGACGAGCCCTTCGAGGCGATCGTCTCCAACCCGCCGTACTCGACGAAGTGGATCGGCAAGGACGATCCGACTCTCATCAACGACCCGCGCTTCTCCCCAGCGGGTGTGCTGGCCCCGAAGTCGAAGGCGGACCTGGCCTTCACCATGCACATGTTGTCTTGGCTAGCAGTGGATGGGACAGCGGCGATCGTCGAGTTCCCGGGTGTGCTCTACCGAGGCGCCGCGGAGGCTAAGATCCGCCAGTACCTGGTGGAGAACAACTATGTCGACGCCGTCATCCAACTTCCGCCGGATCTGTTCTTCGGGACGACGATCGGCACGTGCATCATCGTGCTCAAGAAGTCAAAGCAGGACAACAACGTCCTGTTCGTGGACGCCTCAAGGCAGTTCGTGCGGCAGGGTAACAAGAACAAGCTATCGGCGGAGAACCAGGAGATGATCCTGGAGACGCTCTCCAAACGGGTCGACATCGATCATGTGGCCGCACTGGTGGACGCGGAGGCGATCAGGGAGAACGGTTTCAACCTGTCGGTGTCCTCCTACGTGGAGGCGGAGGACACTCGCGAGGAGGTCGACATCGTGGAGCTCAATGCCCAGATCAAGGAAATCGTGGAGCGGCAGGCGGTGCTGCGAGCGAGTATTGATGAGATCGTGGCCGACCTCGAAGGCGGTGCCCGGTGAGCCACATCGATGATCTCATCCGCGACCTCTGCCCTGACGGCGTGGAATACAAGTCGCTTGGCGAAGTCGGCCGCCTACTTGGAGGCTTGACAGGAAAAACCAAGGCAGATTTTGTCGACGGCACAGCTCGGTATGTGTCATACAAGAACGTATATTCGAACCTCGAAGTCGACGTGACCGCAGACGATTTCGTCAGAATCAGCGATTCAGAGACACAGAATGCCCTCCGGATTGGCGACATACTTTTCACTGGATCCTCAGAAAACAGAGAAGAGGTCGGGCTTACGTCCGTCGTCACATCACTACCCCCGGAGCCATTATATCTTAACAGTTTTTGCACCTGTTTTCGACCCAACGAAAACTTCACCCTACTTCCTGACTTCGCAAAGCATCTCTTTCGATCAGGTACCATCCGACATCAGGTCATCAAGACAGCAACGGGCGTAACACGAATCAACATTTCTCGCAAGAATCTCACAAAGATACAAGTCCCCCTACCGCCGGCTGAAGTGCAACAAGAAGTCGCGAGGACACTAGATCAGTTCACTCAGCTAGAGGCGGAGCTGGAGGCGGAGCTGGAGGCGGAGCTGGAGGCACGCCGACAGCAATATTCATTCTACCGCAGACGACTCCTCAATTTCTCCACAGCATCTAACATCCGCTGGCAACCCCTCGGAGAGATCGCCGAAATTCGTAGCGGCTGGGGATTCCCGAAAAGCGAGCAAGGCCGGAACGTCGGAGAGATTCCATTCTACAAAGTTTCAGACATGAATCTCCAAGGAAACGAAGTGACATTGCACTCCGCCTCGAACTACATTGATGCCGCCACCGCGGAACGACTTCGAATAAAACCCGCCCCAGCAGGCACTATTGTCTTCCCTAAGATTGGAGCCGCCCTAAGGACAAACAAGAAACGCATACTTTCTCAAATGTCTGCTTACGACAATAATGTCATGGGTCTCATTCCGACCCCACAAATCAGTCCATACTTCTTATATCACTGGATGCAGGAAGTAAATCTTGCCGCTGTTGCAAACGACTCAGGCGCAGTGCCTTCGATTCGAAAATCCGTGATGGCAACCATACCATTCCCATTACTCCCGAGCAACGAACAACACCATATCGTCAGTATCCTCGACAACTTCGATGCGGTCATTAACGACCTAGGCTCTGGTCTCCCCGCCGAAATCGAGGCTCGTCGCAAGCAGTACGAGTACTACCGCAACCGCCTCCTCACCTTCCCTGAAAAGAGCTGACCTCATGAGGGGAAAACATATCGAGCTCTTCCTCGTTGATGGGGAGCCAGGTGGCATCACAACCGCGAACGTCTCGGGGTGGACCGGCCACATCCTCTCCGGCCCTCGCACAGCCCTCACTCGCCTCCTCGCCCGAGAGGAGGCTCACCGCAACGGCGTCTATCTCCTGCTTGGTGACGACCCTGATGCGATCGAGAACGTCGCCTGCTATATCGGCAGAACTGAGGACTTCTCTGCTCGATTCCGTCAGCACGACCGCAAGAAGGACTGGTGGGACCGAGCAGTCCTCGTCAGCAGTCGTGACGACTCCTTCAATGAAGCGCACTGGGGCTACCTTGAGGCCCGCCTTGTCGAAATCGCTAACACTGCCAAGCGCTGTTCACTGCCCGACAACACCCAAACACCGCAACCCCGCAAGCTTTCGGAGGCACAGCAGTCAGACGCAGAGGCCTTCCTTGACCAGGTCCGTGGCGTCCTCCCGGTCCTCGGTGTCAGCATCCTACGCAGCACCAAGACTCTCCCTGAAAGGCAGCCTCTCCCCCAGGACATTGACTCTCCCATCTTCACGCTCGCTGTCCCCAAGCGGGACATCCATGCCCAAGCCCGCGTCATTGGGGCCGAGTTCATCATGTTGGAGGGTTCCCGCATCGTCGGGGAATGGACCAATAAAGGAAGTTCCCTGAGCACCCGTCGCGCATATAGGTCCCTCCGCGCTCGTCACACCAAGCTTGTTGATGACGGGAGTATCGCCGTCGATGGTGTCGCCGGCACTCTCACACGGGACGTCCCTTTCCCTTCACCATCCACTGCCGGGTCTATCGCCACCGGTCGATCTTGCAATGGTCGTACCGCCTGGAAATGGACAGGAGGCACCTACGGTGACTGGGAGAACCGGGATCTGGATCCCGTTCCCACTACCCCAGCAGAATCTCTCTACTCTGACGAAAGTGTCCTCCCATGACCATTCGTGAAGCCTCGGCCGTCGGCGTCGAACCGGTCGTCCTGACCAGTGAGAGCACCGTCGTCGGCCTCTATGAGTCCGAGGAGACCGACCGCGCCGGCTACCAGTCGGAGGCCGAGCTGGAGACGGCCTTCATCCGCCAGCTGCGGGCCCAGGCCTACGAGTACGTCACCTTCATCAGCGAGGACGAGCTCGTCGCCAACCTGCGCGCCCAGCTCGAATCCCTCAACGGCTACACCTTCACCGATGAGGAGTGGGATCGCTTCTTCGCCCAGTCGATCCGCACCCGCTCAGGCGGCGGGGACGAGATCGCGGAGAAGACCCGCCGTATCCAGGAGGACCACGTCCAGACCCTCATCCGGGACAACGGCGAGTCCAAGAACATCCGGCTCATCGACAAGCAGCACATCCACAACAACCGTCTGCAGGTCACCAACCAATACGTCGTCAAGACCGGTGCCCACCACACCCGCTATGACGTCACCGTCCTCGTCAACGGCCTGCCGCTGGTGCACATCGAGCTCAAACGCCGCGGCATGCCCATCCGCGAGGCCTTCAACCAGATCAACCGCTATCAGCGCGACTCCTTCTGGGCGGGTGCTGGCCTGTTCAGCTACGTCCAGATCTTCGTCATCTCCAACGGCACCCACACCAAGTACTACTCGAATACCACCCGCTTCGACCACGTCACCGAGTCCACGCGCGGCAAGCGCGAGTCGAAGGCCGCCAGCTCGGACTCCTTCGAGTTCACCTCCTGGTGGTCCGATGCCGCGAACAAGCCGATCACGGACCTGGTCGACTTCACCCGGACCTTCTTCGCCAAGCACACGCTGCTGGCCCTGCTGACCCGCTATTGCGTCTTCACCACCGCGCAGAAGCTGCTGGTCATGCGGCCCTACCAGATCGCCGCGACCGAGGCGATCCTTCAGCGGATCCTCACAGCATCGGCCAACAAGCAGACCGGAACCGTGGCCAGCGGCGGCTACATCTGGCACACCACCGGTTCGGGCAAGACCCTCACCTCTTTCAAGACCGCCAAGCTAGCTGCCGGGATGGAGGGGATCGACAAGGTCATCTTCGTCGTCGACCGCAAGGACCTGGACCACCAGACCATCAAGGAGTACAACCGATTCGCCGAGGGAACGGTCTCCGCCAACCAGTCCACCAACCAGCTGAGCCGGCAGATCAACGACCCGGATACGCACATCATCGTCACCACGATCCAGAAGCTCTCCAACTTCGTGGGCCGCAACCGCAAGCACGCCATCTATACCGGGCACGTCGTCCTCGTCTTCGACGAGTGCCACCGCAGCCAGTTCGGGGACATGCACACGGCCATCACCAAGGCCTTCCGCAACTACCACCTCTTCGGGTTCACGGGCACGCCGATCTTCGCGGCGAACTCCAGCTCCAGCGGGAATGTCCAGCTTCGCACCACCGCGCAGGCCTTCGGCGACCAGCTGCACACGTACACGATCGTGGATGCGATCCGGGACAAGAACGTGCTGCCGTTCCGCATCGACTACATCGACACGATCAAGATGCCCGACGCCGTGCGCGACGCGGAGATCAGCGCCATCGACACCGAGCGGGCGCTACTGGCACCCGAGCGGCTGACTCAGGTAGTGGGCTATATCCGTGAGCACTTCGACCAGAAGACGCGGCGCAACTCCTCCTACACGCTGGGGCAGAAGCGGGTGCTGGGCTTCAACTCCCTGTTCGCGACGGCGTCGATCCGGGCGGCGCGCGCCTACTACATGGAGTTCAAGCGGCAGCAGGAGGGGCTGGCCCCGGACCGGCGCCTGAGCGTCGGCATCGTCTACTCCTACGCGCCCAACGCCGATGCGCCCGGGGAGACGCTGGCCGATGAGGCTGTGGACCCCTCGCAGCTGACCGCCGACGACCGCGCCTTCCTCGATGAGGCGATCCGCGACTACAACGCGCAGTTCGGCACCGCCTACGACACGAGCGCACAGGGCTTCGAGGGCTACTACGAGGACATCTCCCGGCGGCTGGCGGAGCGGACGATCGACCTGGTCATCGTGGTCAACATGTTCCTCACCGGGTTCGACTCCAAGACGCTCAACACCTTGTGGGTGGACAAGTCGCTGCGCACGCACGGGCTCATCCAGGCGTTCTCGCGCACGAATCGGATCCTCAACTCGGTCAAGACCTACGGCAACGTGGTCTGCTTCCGGGACTTGCAGGAGGAGACCGATGAGGCCATCGCCCTGTTCGGCAACGAGGCCGCCGGCGGGCTGGTGCTCCTCAAGCCGTACAAGGAGTACCTGGAGGACTACCTGGAGAAGATCAACGAGCTGCGGGCGAGGTTCGAGCCGGGTCAGATGATCGCCTCGGAGGCCGAGCAGAAGGAGTTTATCCGCCAGTTCGGGAAGATCCTGCGGCTGCGCAACATCCTGGCGAGCTTTGACGACTTCGAGGACGACGACGTCATCGGCGAGGCCGAGTTCCAGGACTACCGCAGCGTGTACGTGGATCTGTATGCCGAGATGCGGCGGGCGGCCGACGTGGAGAAGGAGGTCGTCAACGACGATCTCGTCTTCGAGATCGAGCTGGTCAAGCAGGTGGAGGTGGGCGTCGACTACGTCCTCATGCTGGTGGAGAAGCACCGGGGCGAGGCGGGAGATGGCGAGAACAAGGAGATCCCGGTGGAAATCCGACGGGCTGTGACCTCCAGTCCCAGCCTGCACAACAAGCGCGACCTCATTGAGGACTTCGTGCACACGGTGTCGGCCTTCGGGGACGTGGACGAGCAGTGGCGGGCGTTCATTGAACAGCGGCGCAGCGAGGAGCTGGCAGCGATCATCCGCGATGAACGGCTGCGCGAGGGGCCAGCGAAGGCACTGGTGGAGGCAGCCTTGCGGAACGGATACGTGCCCACCGAGGGAACCGCGATCACGAGGATTCTGCCGCCCACCTCCAGATTCCGCCGCGCGGCTGACGACAGCCACGATGAGAAGAAGCGCCGCGTCCAAGCCGCCCTAGCCGCCTATGTTGAGAGGTTCCAAGGGTTGGGGTGATGAAGTAGAGACACAAAGTTCGTTCAAAACGCTCCACAAATGTCGCCTATAACGAGTTTTAATGAAATATTCATCAAAAGGAGTAAATACTAAACTGACGGACACTCAACCTAGACGACTTCCATAACACCTTCTACACACACCGCCACCAAAACACTAAATCGAAAGGAAATCATGAGAATCGATTCCATTCACATAAAAGGGTTCAGAAACTTCGCCGACTGCAACATCAAGCTCGACAGCCATGCACTTATTGTGGGAGAAAATGACGTCGGAAAGTCTAACCTGCTTTACGCATTGCGCCTGTTATTCGATCCATCATTTAGTTCAAGAGACTTCGAACTCAACGACGATGATTTTAACATGCCGTCCGAGAGTTCCGAAGTTGTCATCACCGTAAAAGTTACCAACATCAACGAGGGGTGTCTTATCAGCATTTTCAAGGCAGCCATAAGCGACGACCGGACCGTCTACATACGTTTCTATCAAAAAAAGAATGACGACTATGTGTTTCTTACCGGGCCAACCCTTAAAGCACTCGAAGAGTCCAGCAGTAGGTACTATATCAAACACCTACAAATGGAGTACGTCGGCAGCACTCGCGATTTATCGCATTTCTTACGACGTAAGCAAAATAGGCTGCTAGCGGAGGCTCGCTCACAACGATCAGATGAAGACGAGCAGGATGACCAAACAGCTCTCGCATCAATACAGGAGGGCATGGATCGACTTAACGACCAGATCAACGGCCTCCACTACCTATCGAACTCTCTAAACGTCGTAAACAAGCATATGATAGAACTCTCTTCTATTAATGACGGCTACCAGATGCGATTCGTCTCAGGAAGTACCGACGCAGGAATGCTAGTGGACAACTTGAAGTTGGCCTTCCTGTCCGGAAACGCGCCTCTTACGTTCGGCGGAGACGGACGTCGAAACCAAATGTATTTCGCAACATGGCTTTCTCAACAGAAACTAGTGCCCAAGAATCGTCGAGAGAAAATAGTTTTCTTTGCCGTTGAAGAGCCTGAAGCTCATCTTCACCCTCACCAACAGAGACGCCTCTCTGAGTATCTATCGCTAAAATTGGATACACAAATACTGATGACAACTCATTCACCTCAAATATTAGCACACTTCACTAACGGAACAATAATTCGACTAACCAAGACCTCGAACTTGAAGTCGACTAAAGCACTAACTTGTTCCACGGAGATAGACGAAGTTCTCGATAATTTCGGATATCGTTTAAACTCTATCACATCTGAGGTATTCTTTTCCCGAGGTGTGCTTCTTGTAGAAGGCCCTTCAGAGGTGCTACTGTATACAGCATTGAGTGGTGCTTTGGGCTTAGACCTAGACCACTTAAACCTTTCAATCATCTCGGTTGAAGGCATAGGTTTCAAAAAGTACATTGATGTCTGCCTCGATCTCGAAATTCCTTTTGTCGTCCGTACTGATAATGATGTATTTAAAGTACCTAAGAAAAAAGACGACCGAAAATGGTACCGATACGCCGGAGTTGCACGAGCAGCTGATCTCCTAGCAAACATGCCCGACGATAGGATTTCCGAAGAGGTGAGATCTACGATCAAACATCACGAAACATCTTTAGTGTGGGAAGGGGATTGCCCAACAGAACAAAACAACAAAGCTGCAGATATCCTTACAAAGTTAGCAGATGACCACGACATTCATCTGGCTAACAAAGATCTAGAGAATGATCTAGCCAACGGTCCACTACACGACCAACTTGCAGAATACTACTGTGAAGACGATACGGAGGAAATTGTTAAGCAAATGCAGGAGCGGAAAGCCGAGAACATGTATAATTTCCTTAAATCAAAGCCTAATCTATTCCCTCTACGAGCAGATCGTGTTGCTCGCCCTTTACTAGCCTTGGTCAGAAGGATTCGAAATGCCGATCTCACCGAGCAATGAGCAACTCGAAGCGATCGAGTATCCTCATAATAAAGTAATCACTGCGAGACCAGGAAGTGGCAAAACCTTCATTCTCGCGCAGATGATTGTCAAAGACTCCGTTGACCTACTTTCCTATCAAGGAATCGTAGCTATTTCGTATACTCGAAAGGCAAGTGCTGAACTAAGAAATCGATGTACTCGTTATGGAGTTGTGCGAAATAAGTCGTTTTATGGAACGATAGATTCTTTCTGTCTTAACGAAGTGGTTTCCCCGTATTTGTCTCGATATCCTGGAGCTTCCAGTAAGTTGGACATCATCGATTCAGATAATGACTATGATAAGCTTTCCGCAGGCGACAAAGAACAGAAGGTGAATCAGGCCCTTAAGTCGGGAATACTTCCTATTAATATAGCTTGCAGTGCAGCACTGCAGATACTAAATTCCGTACCGGCAGCCGAAGACTATATTAAAGCGCGTTATAGGAGCGTGTACGTTGACGAATACCAGGACTGTGGAGAACCGCAACATGAGTTGGTGATGAAACTTTCATCGCTGGGATTGAAGACGGTTGTCGTTGGGGACCTCGATCAAGCAGTGTTTGGTTGGGCAAATAAGAGTTCTGGCTATTTATGTAGCCTTCTCGAATCGCCCGAGTTCAAGAACTTTGATTTGACCGAGAACTATAGGTGTCACCCTAGTATAGTTAGTTATTCTCGCTGTCTTCTAGGCTACCCCTATGAGTATATCCCAAAATCCAGATCTCAAAAAGACTTTCGTGTTATTCGAGCTAGAGTTGTGCATGCAAATTCAAATACGAATTCCGTACAACGACACACCGATGAGAAGTCGGTTATAAATGTACTGGGAAGATATCTCAACGAAATTAAAAAACGGTACGATATCAGAGACAACAGCGATATCGCGATTCTCGCACGATCGAACGCAGTACTGGATCGTTGTGCGAGCGAAGCGTCGATTCTTAATCTCCCCACTAAACTGCATAGGGATAGTCCGCTCAACACGAGCTTCTCTGTATGGGCAAATCTATTCGATAGACTGCTAGAAATATACCACTCGCACGAACGGTACGCCCCTAACTTTGTCGATATGTACATCAGCCCCTATTCTAATGCCAGGAGGCGATTCAAGGCAGTCGACCTACTATCAAACTATTTTTCCCTTCGTCCTGAATCTCTACGCGAAAGGATTGACATCGCCATTGAGATTGCTCAGCTATGCGAGCCTAATGCATACAGAGATGCGGATGTGAAAATGTATACATCCTTGGTTTCTAAAGTCGATAAACTAAAGGCATACTACACGCCTTCCGCTACGAACGAGATCAATCTATTAACATATCACAAGGCAAAGGGGATGGAGTTTGATGCGGTGGTCTGTCTCGATGTATACGATTCCGTACTCCCTGCCCCCCAGGGGTGTCACCCTTACGACGTTTACAAGGAGACTCTTTCCTTGCACTATGTTGGCATTACAAGAGCTCGGAAGATTTGTTATATCCCAACAGCCACTCATCGCCATGAATATGATCGTGGTAATGGAGATTATCGGCTTGTTCCCGCCAAGCCGTCTCCCTTTCTTGAACGTAATGGCGTGAGGCGACTGAGACTTGAAGTAGAGTGGATAACGCAATGATAAGAATCCAATATGTTTGCACTTTAGGTATGAGAACGGTGTGAATTAAAGATGACTCATGTTGCACTTATGCTGCCAGCCCCTTAAACAAAACACATTCACTATATCTAGCCAAACCATTATTGCACACACAAATTACGGGCGTTCGTGCACTCAAACTTTGCCTAGTTTGTGCTATAGCAGTTTTGAAGATCGTAATTTAATCACCACTTTTGTACCAGGCGACGGCGATTTGGACGCGGTCGCGCAGGTGGAGTTTGGCCAGGATGCGGCTGACGTTGCGGCGCACGGAGGCGGGCTGCAGCACCAGCCGCTCCGCGATCTCCTCGTTCGACATCCCCTCCGCAATGAGCCGGGCTACGTCGAGCTCCCTGGGCGTCAGCACCCCGAACCTCTCCCGCAGCCCCTCACGCTGCGCACCGGACAGCGCCCGTGGAACCCCACGCGCGATGAGCTCCTTGGTGACGCGCGGCGTGAGTACAGCATCACCTTGAGCCACCGCCCGAACCGCTTGAGCCAGCTGCGCCGCGCGCACGTCCTTGAGCAGGAACCCCGAGGCCCCCACCTCCAGCGCCCCGAAGGCGTAGTCATCCTCGTCGTAGGTGGTCAGCACCAGAACCTTCACCGTCAGGAACCGCCGCGCCATCGCCCGGGTTGCGCTGATCCCATCCATCCCCGGCATGCGCACATCCATGAGCACGACGTCGGGCAGCCCCGTTGACCGATTCAGCCCCTCCAGGATCTCCAGCGCCTCCTGCCCGTCACCGGCCTCCGCCACCACGTGCAGGTCCGGCGCCTTGCGGATCATGAGTGCCAGCCCCAGGCGCGCGTAGCGCTGGTCATCCACGATCATGACCGACGTCGGCCTCAACCCCTCCGATTCCGCACCCACGCCTCAGCCCTCACCGCGAGTTCTCGGCACCGTCGCCGCGACCCGCCAGCCGCCGTCGGCCTCCGACCCCCAGTCCAGCGAGCCTCCCACCGCCTCGACCCGGTCCCGCAACCGCAGCAGGCCGGTCCCCTCCACGGGTCCACCACGGCGGCCATCGCCCTCCCCGCCTCTGCCACCTGAGGAGCCGTCGTTGCGAACCGTCACCGTGACCGCCGACTCGCCGTGGTCCCAGGACACCTGCACCTGCGACAGGGCGGGCGCGTGCCGCACCGCGTTGGTGAGCGCCTCCCGGGTGAGCGCGAAGCACAGCTCGGCCTGCCCGGCGTCGTCGGCCCGCTGCCCGGTCTCGGTGAAGACGACCGTGACGCCCAGCGACCGGACCCTGCCGACGACGCTCCTGATCTCATCCCAGGATCGGCGACCGGCACCGTCCCGGTCCGGCGACTCCGCCAGCTCACCCCCGCCGTCGGCCAACGCTCTCACCGCCCGGCGCGTCTGCTCCAGGCACTCCCGCGCCACCTCGTTGATGCCGCCGAGCGCCTCATCGATCTCCGGGTCGGCCCCACCGGCCAGCCCCTCGGACAGGGCGATGATCGTGGTCAGGCCGTGCCCCACGGAGTCGTGGAGCTCGGCGGCGATACCGGCCCGGTTCACCGCGCGGTCGCGCTCGGCCCGAAGCACCCGGAAGCGCTCCCGCTCGGCTTTGGCCCCGGCTTGCGCCGCTCGCCAGTTCGCGACGCTGCGCGCCAGCATCGCGACGATGACCGTCAGGAGGACGGCGACCACCTGGCTGAGCCACTCCTCCATCAGGACCCCGGCCGGGGCCACCAGGACCGCACTGGCCGTCACCATGAGGCAGGCCGCGCCGATCACCGCGAGGTGCTGCCACAGCGGGAGCCGGCTCACCGCACTCCCCAGCGCCACCAGCACCGGGAAGAGGAAGAAGTTGTTGAGCCCCAGCGCCGAAGCCGCCACGTACACGGCACACTCGGCCAGGAAGACCGCCAGCGGGTACCTGCGTCGCGCAGTGAGGAGCGCCGTGGCCCCCATGGCCGCCAGAATGAGAATCGCGAAACCGATTCTGGTCGGGGCGATCCCTGCAACCAGGCCGCCGTCGCCGACGCGACCGGTCAGCACCGCACTGCCGATCATGCCGCCCTGGTAGGTGGCGCACAGGATGAGGAGCAGCGTGGACAGGATGCCGGGGCCGGCCTGCGCGGGCGCCGGCTGGCGCACCCACTCCCCCAGTGTCCGCCAGTCGATCCGCATCCTCATGGCCGACGACGAACCGCGCTCTGCACCGGACACCAGCGTCCCTCCTCCCCGTCGCGACCGTACCCTACGCCCCGAGCTCTGAGTTCCCGGAGCAGTCCACTGATCGTCAGGCACGGTTGCGGCAAGCGGACAACGCCATCGGTCAGTCCTGGGAGCGGAGGTCCTTGAGGACTTGGCGCACCTCGGCAGGGTCGTCATCGTAGGCGCCCATCGCCTGAGCGTCGGCCACCATGTCTGACAGGGCCTCATTCGCCGCCCGCCGCTGACGCTCACGGAACTCCAGCACGTCAGTGAGGAACAAGCGACGATGCCGTCTGACCTTCTCAAACGGAATCTCCCCGGCCTCCAACATCCTGACCAGCGTCGGCCGTGAGATGCCCAGCATGTCAGCCGCCTCCTGGGTCGTCAGACGCTGATCCTGCGGCGCTACCGTCACTGCGAGCCCCCGCCGCATCGCATCGACGACTTGTAGCAAGGCCTCCGCCACCGCAGGAGGGAGGTCAATCGTCTCACCATTGATGGTCAGCGCCGCACCGGAGGATGCCTCAAGTTCCGTCACCAGCTCGGCGAAGCGCCCGGCGACATCCTCTTCAGGAAGGTAGGTCTTGCTCTCCATCGTCACGGTCATGACACACTCCAACGTTGCTGCTCGCTCACTGTTTTCGAATTGATCGTTTTGAGCGATTTGAGTGTAGAGCTCGGTAGGCGTTGACACAAGGCGGGGCGCTATCACTTCTGCCAGCCTCCTCGAGCCCCAGGCAACCAGCGGCCTCTGCTCGACCTGCTCCGGCCCATCGTCACTCGGCCGCCAGGACGGTGCCGATCGGGGCCCGGGTGGCGCCCCGGATCGGAGCGAGTAGCACCGCGACCAGGGCCAAGAAGGACAGGAGGGCCACCAGCAGCACTGGCCCGACGCCGGGGCGCACTACCAGCGGCATCCCCGCCCTGGCGTAAAAAAGGGACTCGCCGGCCGTTGTCACCACCAGTGGCACGAGCGAGATCAGCAGGGCCGTCCCCACGTACAGCGCCGCCTCGACGACCACCTGCCGGCGCACGCCGCGCACCGTGCTCCCGGCGCAGCGCAACACCGCGAACTCACGCTGCCGGGACCGGGAGGACATGCCGACGACGGCCACGGCCCCCAGCAGC
>ERZ773005.798-NODE-798-length-20304-cov-6.116302_pt1 | contig 20304 bp, 19 predicted proteins | sample MGYA00580666_ERZ773005 | MGnify/ENA primary metagenome ERZ773005 (study PRJEB29015, sample SAMEA2737999) | human oral metagenome | biome: human oral; feature: human-associated habitat; material: dental | place: China | collected 2061 ...
GCATCCGCAAGGTTATTCTGGATGCGAACGAGCGCGTGCGTGAATTCCGCCGCCGCGCCCGCGCCAACTAGGGCACACGAGCATCACAAACCCCGCGCACCGTAAGGTTCGCGCACCGGGTGGGGGTGCACCCACACTACTGCAGGTGTGGATGCGCCCCCACCCGACTTTTTAAAAATACCGCCCATATGAACACAGGTGGGGATAGAATATAGTGAACGCTAAGTTGAAGGAGGCAGCGAGCACGGTTATGTCTGAGGCTACCCCAAGTTACCCCCAGCAGGGCACCAGAGTGGTGTCTGCATCTAAACGTAATCTGCTACCGAACGGGCGCCTCATTAAAGACGGTGTGCTACTGTTCGTACACGCCCACCCGGATGATGAGACCTCCTCAACGGGCGCAACAATGGCTGCCTACGCCCGTGAAGGCGCCAAAGTACACCTGCTCACTCTTACCCGCGGAGAAATGGGTGAGGTCATCCCCGAAGACCTGAAACACCTGCAGGTTGGTGACCCCGAATGCGCCGATAACGGGGAAGCACTGGGAGAATACCGCACCGGCGAACTCGTCGCCGCATCCCGCACCCTGGGTGTTGCCAGCCGTTTCTACCTGGGCCAAGCACCCGCCACCGCCACAGGCACACGAAAAATCTACCGCGACTCCGGCATGGTGTGGGGCGAAGACGGCAAACCAGCCCCCAACCCCAAGGCCAGCAGCGACTCGCTCACCGCAGAACCCATAGAGCCACAGGCACAGGCCATAGCGAACGCAATCCGCTCCATTAAACCCGACGCCCTCATTACCTACGATGCCGACGGCGGGTACGGGCACCCCGACCATGTGCGCACCCACCGGGCAGTCATGCAAGCACTCTCACTTCTCAAAAGCAGTCAGAAACCGGTGCTGGTGTGGGGTATAGAAGGGGAATTTGACGAAACAGATAAACGCACCCAGGCGGCGATCTACGGCTCCACCACCGCTAAACGTAAAGCAATGCGCGAATACGGTACCCAAATTGTGGTGACCGGTGATGACACCTTTGAATACTCAAACGGTGTGGAACAGAAAATATCGGGGGTAGAAACATACCGACTATTGGCGGGGGACGCGAATATTGAAGTCCCCAGCGGCCACGAACCCGCCGGAATAATAAGCACCTCCTTCACGAGTATCCTGCTGGGCATTATGGCAGCCCTGGGCGGTTCCATCTACCATGCCTGGATACAGTATGCGGGTGACACCCCCATCCCGGTGGGCCTGGGCCTAGGGTACCTGACGGTATTCTTCGCCTCCCTGTGGGGCGCCACCATGATGCGCCGCCCAGTGGCCGCACCCATCCTGGCAGCAGCCGTGTTTATTACCATCTTCGCGTTTGCCTACGCCCGGCCGGAAGCGCCGTTTGTGCTCGTGAACCCCACCGCCGGTGCCGCAATCGGCATAGTGGGCACCTGCTGGCTGATGGGCGCACCCATTATTGCCATGCTCGCCGCCCCCGTTGCGGTACGCTCCCTGCGCAATGAAAAGCAGCAGCTGCGCGAGCATAAAAGCGCACCCAGTTTTTCGCAGCCTCACAAACGCTAACACCGAGTGAGCTATATATGGACCGCGTGAGTGACGCTGCGACATAAAAACACGCCCAAAAACTATGTGGCGAACTTAACTTTATTTTCTTATTCTGCTAAATTTAAGGCTCTGACTAGGGGGAACGCTAGAATTTTGCAGGACAGCCTAGCCTAAAAAATAGGGTATTTTACCTCTCAAACACCTGTTCACTGCGCCACGAAAATATTGTAAAAACGCCGTAGCGAGATAGACTTATACACAGGCTTTCGGGCGGATACCCCATGCCCCAGCGCCAACACACCCCACACCCCACCAACATTGGGGCAGTGGGCGCTGAAACCGGTTCAAGAAAGGCACCCATGACTTACGTAATTGCACTGCCCTGCGTAGACGTGAAAGATCGCGCCTGCGTTGAGGAATGCCCCGTTGACTGCATCTACGAGGGTGACCGCACACTGTATATCCACCCCGATGAATGCGTGGACTGCGGAGCTTGCGAACCCGTTTGCCCCGTCGAGGCTATCTACTATGAAGATGACGTACCCGAAGAATGGTCCGAATACATTACCGCCAACGCCGAATTCTTCGACGACCTCGGCTCACCCGGCGGCGCCGCCAAAATGGGCCCCACCGGCAAAGACGTTCCCTTCATTGCTGCACTACCGCCGCAAGGAGAATAGCCTCCACACAGCGGATACACACCCGCATTCCGGGAAACAACCGGCCCGCACTTTCTGAACTACAACTTTCTCAATGGTGGCCTACAAAACACCGAAGCCCCCGCACCCGCATCTTACACGGTGGGAACGGGGGCTTCACCCGTACCCCAAGGCCCGCCCACGCGATACAATAGCTACGCCCCACCACAGAGTTATAGGCCACCCGCCGGTGAAGGAGAACCATGCGCACATACGGCATAGACCTACCCGAATACCCCTGGGAGGCGCTCGCCCCCTACCGCGCCATCGCGGCTGAACACCCCGACGGCACCGTAGACCTCTCCATCGGCACCCCGGTTGATAGCACCCCCCAGCTCATTCAAGACGCGCTCGCCGCAGGCGCAAACGCCCACGGCTACCCGACCACGCACGGCACCCTCGAACTGCGGCAGGTGATCGTGGACTGGTTCGCCCGCCGCCGCAACGTGCACGGGCTCAGCACCGACCAAGTGATGCCCAGCATCGGCTCAAAAGAACTCGTGGCGTGGCTGCCGTTCCTGCTGGGACTAGGCACACACCCCGAAACGGGGGAGCGTGACGTGGTAGTGTACCCTCGTGCAGCCTACCCCACCTACGAGATTGGGGCGCGCCTGGCCGGGGCCGACCATTATGCCGCGGACAGCCTTACTGAACTGCCCGAAGACGTGAAACGGCGGGTACGGCTGGTGTGGGTGAACTCGCCCGCTAACCCTAACGGTGTGGTGCGCGGTGTTGAACAGCTGCGTGAAATCGTTCGTCAAGCCCGTGATATTGGTGCCGTAGTAGCCAGCGACGAATGCTATGCGGAACTTGGCTGGGGAGAATGGGACACGGCGCGCGGCGGTAAACCCGTGCCTTCCATCCTTGATGAACGCGTCTGCGCTGGGGACTTCACCGGGCTATTCGCCGCTTACTCGCTCTCGAAACAGTCGAACCTGGCGGGATACCGTGCCGCGTTTATCGCCGGGGATGCGCAGATCATGCCGAACATTATTAACACCCGTAAACACGCGGGAATGATCGTACCCGCGCCGGTGCAGTCCGCCATGATCGCGGCCCTCACCGATGATGCGCATGTGGCCGCGCAGAAAGACATATACCGTGCCCGCCGTGAAATCCTCGTGGAGGCGATTACCGCCGCAGGCGGGAGGATCGAAGGCTCCGAAGCGGGCCTGTACCTGTGGACCACGTTCGGTGAGAGCACCTGGGAATCGATCGAGCGGCTGGCGAAACTGGGTATTGTGGCCGGCCCCGGAGTGTTCTACGGAGAGGGCTGCGACGGCTATGTGCGCATCGCCCTCACCGCCTCGGATGCGGCAGTCGCTGCTGCCGCAGAACGCCTCAAAGGCAGCGTCGCATAGCCCGTGCCCTTCCCTGCGGGGTAATGCCAGTCCCATAGCAGCGTGAGGAGAGCAGCCTCCGCCGCTGGCACCAAGGACGCACAAATAAGCAAACGCCCGGAACCTCCAATGCGGGAGGAACCGGGCGTTTCTAGTCGCGTACCCTAAACCGTGCTGTACGCTACTTGCGTTTGCCAGGCAGCACGAACATCTGCTGCGTGGGCGGGTTCGGGGTATCCACCTCGCCGGGCAGGTGGTGCATTTTCTTCGGCGTCACAGAGGTACGTGACGAGAGGAACCCGCCCAGCCACGTGGCGAACGTAGTCAGCGAGAAATTCACCGCAATAAACAGTACTGCCGCCAGCAGCAGGGTCTGCAGAATATTGCCGTCACCCGAGCCGATGCGCCGAGCAGATGCCAGCAGTTCGGGGTACGAAATAATGTACCCGAGCGCAGTGTCCTTGAGAATCACCACGAACTGGCTGAGCATCGAAGGCATCATGGCGTTAAACGCCTGCGGCATGAGGATGGTGCGCAGAGTCTGGCCCGGGGTCAAACCGATTGCCAGGCCTGCCTCACCCTGACCGCGCGGCAGCTGCTTAACGCCCGAACGCAGCAGTTCGGCAATCACCGAACCGTTATAGAGGGTCAAGCCGATAACCACGGCAAAGAACGGCAGCTGCGCGGGGTTAATCCAGCTGAACCGGCTCAGGAACAGCCAGAAGAAAATCATCATCATCAGCACCGGAACGGCGCGGAAAAACTCCACCACCACGGTACCGAACCAGCGCATTGGCCGGTTCTGCGCCAGGCGCGCCATGCCGAACAGCACACCAAATACGACGGAAGTCACTACCGAAATACCCGCCGCCTGCAAAGTCGCCAGAAGCCCCGGCAGATAGTACGAGCCCCACGCTTTTGCGGTGAACAGATCAGTCCACTTCTCAGCCTCCAGCTGGCCTTTAGCGCCCATCACCGAAAGCACATACGCCATAAACGCAGCCAGAAGCACGATCGCGCCAATATTGAACCAGCGGGTCATCGCCTTCGCACGGGGGCCGGGGGTGTCAAACAGCACGCTGGTGCTGGTATCGAGTTTAGAATTCAGAAGTTTCATCGCTTCACCGCCAGTTTACGTGAGGACCAGGTGGTTAGTACGCCCAGGGGCACAACAATCACCACGAACCCCAAAGCGAACATGAGGAAGATGGCCAGCACCATATTCGGGTCGAACTCAATCATGGTTTTCATTAACCCGGAGGACTCTGCGACCGAGGCGACCGAAGCAACCGTCGTATTTTTCGCCAGGGCGATCAGCGTATTACCCAGCGGAGTAATAGAACCGCGCAGCGCCTGCGGGAAAATCACGTGCCGGGCGGTGGGGAAGAACCCCAAGCCAATAGCACGCGCCGCCTCCGCCTGCCCCGTGGGAACCGTATTCACACCCGAACGGATAGCCTCACACACAAAAGAAGCGTGGTAGATCGAGAGCACAATCACCGCGTAAACAAAGAAGTTCGTCTCAAAACTCGTTGAAAACGAGAGCTGAAACTGCGTCCACACACCAAGCAGGGCGAGGGTCATCAGAATAGTCAGCGGCGTATTACGCACCGCATTCACGTAGGCGGTGCCCACAAAACGTAGGGACGGTACGGGACTAATGCGCATGAGCGCCAGCACGGAGCCGAGCACGAAAGACCCGATAGCGGCCCAGAAGGTCAGTTGCACATTGACCCAGAACGCGCCCACCACATCGTATTTGGCGAGGAGGGCGCCGAGTTGGTCAAAGAATGACATCGTTTACCTCTCGGTCAGGCATTAGGCGCAGCTGGCGCCAGGATGCGGTGGGTTATTGTTGGAGTTATAGGTGTAGCCGGTGCCTTCAGTATTTTTCTCCACCAGCCGCTGCCAGGTGCCGTCCGCGACCATCTCATTAATGGCCTTATTGACGGCCTCACACTTATCGGTACCCTTGGGAAGGCCCACACCGTACTTTTCGGTGGTGAACGTTTGACCCACCAGCTTGAGCTTGCCCTTATTCGCCTTAGTGGCGGCAAGCCCGGCAAGAATAATGTCGTCGGTGGTCACCGCATCCACCACGCCGCCGTTGAGTGCGACCACACAGTCCGAGTAGCTGTTCTGATTGACCAGGTTCACGTTTTTAGCGAACTTGTCCTGGATTTTTTTGGCGCTGGTTGAACCGGTCACCGAGCACAGGTTCTTACCGTTAAGACTGTCGGGGCCGGTAATATTCGTCTCATCGGAGCGTACCAGCAGATCCTGCCCCGCCACGTAGTAGGGGCCCGCGAAGTCAATGCTCTTCTTACGGCTATCACTAATGGAATAGGTGGCCACAATCATGTCCACCTGGCCGTTGGAGAGCATATTCTCGCGGTTAGCGCTGGGGGACTCCACGAATTCGATCTGCTCTTCCGAGTAACCGAGCTTACCCGCAATATACTTCGCAATATCCACGTCGAAGCCGGTGAATTCCCTGCCGTCCTGGTAGCCTAAGCCCGGCTGATCGTATTTAATGCCAATCCGGATCTTCGGCTTAGCATCTGCGGCGCTGGAACAGCCGGTGAGGGTGAACCCGAGGGCAAGCGCGGCGGCGGTTCCGGCAGCAAAGAACTTAGCTGCGGCGCGGTTAATGAACGATTTTTTCATGGCGCGCTCCTAATGGTCGATGATCTTGGAGAGGAAGTCGCGGGCGCGTTCGCTCTTGGGCTTGGTGAAGAAGTCATCCGGGGTGGCTTCTTCCACGATCTCGCCGTCCGCGAGGAAGACGATGCGGTCGGCCGCCTTGCGGGCGAATCCCATCTCGTGGGTTACGACGATCATGGTCATGCCGTCGCGGGCGAGGGAGACCATGGTGTCGAGTACTTCATTCACCATTTCGGGGTCGAGCGCACTGGTGGGCTCGTCAAACAGCATGACTTTGGGTTTCATGGCGAGCGCGCGGGCAATGGCCACACGCTGCTGCTGGCCGCCTGAGAGCTGGGCCGGCATTTTTTCGGCCTGGGATTCCACGCCGACTTTCGCCAGCAGTTTCATGGCTTCCGCCTCGGCTTCAGCCTTGGGGAGTTTGCGGATTTTGCGTGGGCCAAGGGTGACGTTGTCGAGGATGGTTTTGTGGGCAAAAAGGTTGAAGGATTGGAAGACCATGCCCACTTCGGCGCGGAGTTTAGCGAGGTCGCGGCCTTCTTGGGGGAGGTCTTTACCGTCGATAGTGATGGTTCCGCTGGAGGTTGTTTCGAGGCGGTTAATGGTTCGGCACAGGGTTGATTTGCCGGAGCCGGAAGGGCCGAGCAGGATAATGACTTCGCCCTTATTGACGGAGAGGTTAATGTTTTTGAGCACATGGTTTTGCCCGTAGTACTTATTGACGTCGTGAATACGCACGAGTGGGGCTTCGCTCATAGGGTTCTCCTTTACACACGGTGGGGCTATGCCCAACAGATACGACGCGGCGCGTGGGCTGTGAGCCGGAAGAATCACGCGCATCACGGTAGTAACCTAGCTTACGCCGGGGATGTAACAGGAATGTTAAAGATTTGGTGATCGGTGTAAATATTCTGGTGTTTAAGGTATTGGGTGGGGCGTATTTCCGCGCAAACTCAAGGAAACCAAAATTGAGTTGAATATATCACAGAAGCGGGTTGTGTGGGGTGTTCGGGGTCAGGTACTCGGTGAATCCCGTATTTTCGCGGGATTTGGTGAATACGGTGGGGCGGGGCAGTGGGGGAGCGCGGGTGCGGCGGCCCTGTTTGTGTAAAAATCCTGCCGGTAAATCGCACATAAACCCACCTAAAGCAACGCATAGTCACGAGAGGTGTGTGCGGGGCTTTTCGCCCCGTAAACGCAGAAGCGCGCCCCGGCTAGGCGGGTGCCTGCTGGGGCGCGCATAGCGGGGCACTGTAAGCCCCTATTGGCTATTGTTCTTCATACCCGTTCGGGTTGTTCTTCTGCCAGTTCCAGTGATCGCGTACCATCGTGTCAATATCCCGGGATGCGCTCCACCCCAAATCAGCTAGTGCCGAGGACGGGTCGGCGTAAGAGACAGCAACATCGCCGGGGCGGCGCGCCACGATCTTATAGGGCAGCTCTTTACCGCAGGCTTTCTCGAAGGCGTGCAGCACCTCAAGCACCGAATAGCCGTTGCCGGTGCCCAGGTTCCAGGTGTGCAGCCCGCCGTGCTCGGTAATGTAGTCCACCGCCTTGAGGTGGCCATCGGCAAGGTCAACCACGTGAATGTAGTCGCGTACACCGGTGCCGTCCACAGTGGGGTAGTCGTTGCCGAACACGTTCAGGTGCTCGCGGCGACCCACCGCCACCTGGGCGATAAACGGCACCAAGTTATTCGGGATTCCTGACGGGTCCTCACCGATACGCCCAGACTCGTGCGCGCCCACGGGGTTGAAATAACGCAGCAGCGCAATATTCCAGCGGTCATCGGAGGCCGCCAGGTCCACGAGCATATCCTCAATATGTTCCTTGGTGCGCCCGTAACAGGACTGTGCGTCCATGTTCAGCTTCTCCACCAACGGCATGGACTCAGGCTCACCGTACACGGTCGCTGACGAGGAGAACACGATGGAGCGGCAGTTCGCCTCCTCCATGGCGTAGAGCAGGTTCAGGGTGCCGGCGACGTTCGTCTGGTAGTACCACAGCGGCTTCTCTGCGGATTCGCCCACAGCCTTCAGCCCCGCAAAGTGGATGACCGCGTCCGGTTGGGTGCTGGTGAACAGCTCCTTCATGCCCGCCAGATCCAGCAGATCGACGTTGTGGAACTCGGGGGCGCGCCCGGCAAGCTCGGCGACGCGCTGCAGCGAAGTTTCGGAGGAATTCGAGAGGTTATCCATGACCACCACCTCGTGGCCCGCGTTCAGCAGCTCAAGCACAGTGTGGGAGCCGATATAGCCGGCGCCGCCGGTGACCAGAATCTTCATATTTATCCTTTCGGGCACGCCGGTGCGCACCGGATACGGTAAGTTCAGGGGTAGCACTTTAAATAGTAGCCCGCCGGATGCTCCCCAGCCGTGCGTTGACGTGCGGGGGCACCCGGCGGGTTGCCAAACTCACTGGCCTCTCACGCCCCTTGGGGCATCAGACAGGCACAAAGGAGCTAGTTCGTGTGCAGCGCCTCGTTCAGCTCCACACTATTCTTAGCGCGCGGAAGCACCTCAACCGCGCCGGTGACCGAGTTGCGGCGGAACAGCAGGTTCGACACACCCGATAGTTCGGCGGCCTTCACCACACGCACATCCTCACCCGGGATAAGCACAATCACGCGGGAACCGGCGGTCACGTACAGGCCCGCCTCAACCACACAGTCATCGCCCAGGGCGATACCAATACCAGACTCAGCACCCAGCAGGGAACGCTCACCGATTGACACACGCTGAGTACCGCCGCCGGAGAGGGTGCCCATGGTGGAGGCGCCGCCGCCCACATCGGAGCCATCGCCAACCACCACACCCTGGGAGATGCGGCCTTCAACCATAGAAGTGCCCAGGGTGCCAGCGTTAAAGTTCACAAAGCCCTCGTGCATGACGGTGGTGCCATCAGCCAGGTGCGCGCCCAGGCGCAGGCGGTCACCATCACCCACACGCACCCCGGCGGGAACCACATAGTCAATAAGGCGCGGGAACTTATCGACATGGCTTACGCTCAAATGCCCCAGCTTCCGCAGGCCCAGCGCGAGCTTGTTCAGCTCGGTGGCAAGTACCGGGCCGTGGTTCGTCCACGCCACGTTCGCCAGGTGCCCGAAAAGCCCCTCAAGATTCAGGTCATTCGGGCGCACCAGGGTGTGCGAGAGCAGGTGCAGACGCAGGTACCCATCGACTGCGTCCTCAGGGGCCTCATCCAAATCGATGGAGGCGGTGCGCACCTCAGTGCGGGCATTGCGTTCGGGGTGCTCGCCGGTGAGCTCTTCAAGCTCATCCGCGAGGGAAAGATCGGGGGTTTGGGTGAGCGCAGGCGCGGGGAACCACGCATCCAGTACCGTGCCCGCATCGGGGCCGGAGGCGACGACATTAACGAGGGCCACGCCGGAAGCGTAACGAGTTTCGGTTGAAGCGTTTTCAGACATGCCTTTAATTATAGGGATGCGCCGGGATTGGGTGTAGGCGCCCGCAGGGCGGGGTTCTTGAGAGTTAATTGCGGGTAAACCTCAGGGTGCAAAGGCCGCCAACGGCTTCAATGACGGCCCCGATAACCAGGTGCCGCCCCGCAAACGGTTCCTGATAAGGGGCAATGGTTAAGACCCCGCCCCGCACCCAGCGTCCGGGGGCGGCTGAAGGTGGCTTCCGGGGCGCAGATAAGGTTGAATATTAGGGTAAAGAACCGCGCCGCTAATGCGACTGACACTACAGCTAAGGGACCCATGAGCCACCCCACCGCAGTCATCGACACGAACGTCTCCATGCCCGAACTGACCCGGGTTCTGCTTGATATTTACTCTGTCTCGGGGGAAGAGAAAACCCTCGCCGACGCCATCTACCGGGCCCTGGAAACCCACCCGCACCTGCACCTGGTGCGTGACGGGGACGCCATTATTGCCCGCACCGACTTCGGGCCGCAGAACGGGCAGCAACGCACCCGCATCCTGCTTGCCGGGCATCTGGACACCGTGCCGCTGCCTACCGTGGCGGGGTCGCTTGGTACGGTGCCTTCCCGCGTGGTTGAAGAGGACGGCGACTGGGTGCTGTACGGGCGCGGGGCCACCGACATGAAAGGCGGTGTGGCGGTACAACTTAAGCTAGCCGCCGAATTAACTGCTCACGAAACGGACTACGACCTCACCTACATCTTCTATGACAATGAGGAAGTGGCCAGCGAAAAATCCGGTTTGGCGCGGCTGATCCGCAACCACGGCGAGCTGATTACCGACGCCGATTTCGGGGTGCTTCTAGAACCCACCGACGGCACCATCGAAGGCGGCTGCAACGGCACAATGCGTTTTTACCTTCGGACCACCGGGATGGCTGCGCATTCCGGGCGGGCCTGGAAAGGGGAGAACGCGATCCACCACCTGGCTGATGCGCTCACCACACTGGCGCACTACACGCCGCAAACCTACCGGGTGCAGGGCCTGGATTACCGGGAAGGGCTTAACGCCGTGCAGGTGAGCGGGGGAGTGGCGGGCAATGTTATCCCCGATGCGGCTGCGCTTCATGTGAACTACCGGTTCGCCCCTAATAAGACCCTGGACGAGGCCGTGGCCCACGTGCAGGAACTCTTCCAGGGGTATGAGTTGGACTTCGTTGACCTCTCCCCGGCGGCCCGCCCCGGCCTTGACACGCCGCTGGCTGCTTCCCTCATTGCCGCTGTGGGGCAGGAGCCCCAACCCAAGTACGGGTGGACGGATGTGGCGCGGCTAAGCGAAATCGGCATCCCTGCGGTGAACTTCGGCCCCGGTGATGCCTTACTGGCGCACACCGACAATGAGCATGTGCGTTTCAGCGAACTCAACCGGTGCTACAGCGAACTGCGAAGCTGGCTCATGAGCGACTAGCAGCCCACGCTGCCTGCCAGCACCGCTACCGCAATGACCCACCGGATGGAACGTGCCGCCGAATACGCGCCCAAGTCCGGTTCGTTAGGTTAAACTGGAACCCCGCCCTTTTTGCCCGGAGGTACCCGTGAACATATTGATAACGTTACTTGCCCTCGCAACCCTGCTGATTGTTATCTACAGTGCTGTAGTCATCAGCAGCGACCGCGCGTTCCCCGGGCGAGCCTTCTTCGAACATATTGCGGGGGACGGGCTGAACGTTTTCGGTGCCCGCACGCAGCCCGCCCCAGAGCTGGCGGGGCAACAGGTTGTGGTTCTCGAGCCGTTGCCAGACACCCCCGCAGCGGCAGATAATGCAGCAGCCGAGGCCGTCCCGCAGGAGACTGAGACAGGTGAGGCAGATGCGGCGCATGAGGCCCCCGCAGCGGCAGCAGCTGGCACCTCCGCCGCCGAAGAAGAAACCCCCGAAAAAGCTGTGGCAGCCCATACGGACACCGGCCGCACGGCGCAGGCACCAGATAACGATGTGCGGGACCACAAAGAGACTGAGGCTCCCCAGGGGCACCCAGCGGATGAGCCCCTCACCTCCGAAGACTCCGCCAAAGCCACCGCAGACACCGGCACGGCACCTGATGGGGCGCACCCCGCCACCTCCCAGCAGGTACTTCCCTGGTCCGAAGCGGGACGCGCCGCCCACGCCGCCAACACTGCGGCCAACGCCGTGGTAGCGTCCTCCGCGAAAACCACCGTTGAAACCCCCGCAGCGGCTAAGCCGCAGGAGGATGACTCCGAGCAGCACAAGAGCAGCACCAGCGGGGCTATTGTCGCCATTAATAAGGAAATCGCGGATAAAGAATCGGCGCACACCACCGATAAGGCGGACTCCTGACCGAATGAGTACCGACAGCACCATTCTCGACAGACTCTACACGCGCCTTCACGGCTGGGGCCACTACCTGTGCACCCTATTCGTTGAACTGCCGGTCATTCTGCGGGTGCTGCTCATCTACGGGCTCAGCAGACTGTGGGGTGTGGCCGTCTTCAGCATGGTCGGCAGGCAGCAGCTGTGGGGCCCGTGGGGGGAACGCCTAGGGTACCTCGAATTTATTAGCACCTGGGACTCCGGGTGGTACTGGCAGATCGCCGACAGAGGCTACCCCGTTGAACTACCTCAGGATATGAGCGGGACGGTCATGCAGAACCAGTGGGCGTTCTACCCGCTTTTCCCGCTCACAAGCGGTTACATTTCCCGCACAACGGGCCTGGAATATTATGCGGTCGCCTCGACTGTGGCCCTGCTGGCCGGGTTCATCGCGGCCTGGATTGTTTACAAATTATGCATCGCCAGCCTGCAGGCTTTAGGCCGCACCGACGCAGCAGAGAACACCTCCCTGGGGTGCTGGGCCGTGGCGGTCTTCGCGTTCCTGCCCGTAGCCCCCGTACTGCAGGCACCCTACGCCGAATCCGTAAACCTGATCTTCCTCGCCTGGGCACTGTACCTGATGGTGCGCGCACGATACCTGCTGCTGCTGCCCGTGGCCGCCCTCGCCTGCCTGTCCCGGCCTGTGGGTGTGCCCCTGGGGGCTGCCGCCGGGCTGTGGTGGTTTATCTGCCTCATCACCGATATGCGCGCCGATGCGCGCCGCCGCGCCGACGGGGGAACACCGCGCGGTTTCTGGCGTATTTTCGCCTCCCGCGCGGTACAGCTGGTCAGCGCCCTTATGGTGTGCGCGTGCGCTCTCATCTGGCCCGCCATCGCATGGGCTGTCACCGGGCGCGTCGATGCCTACACGGCTACCGAAACCGCCTGGCGCAGCTCCCACCTGGCTCTGTTCGAGCCGTGGCTGAAGCAGGGTTCCATTTACTTCGGGGTGTTTTCCATCCCCCTGCTGGTGCTTCTGGTAGTGGTTTTCGCTCTCGTCCTGCTTTCCCCCGCGGTGCGAGGGGTACTGTCAGGGCCGCTGATTCTCTGGTGCGCGTGCTACGCGGCGTACCTGCTGATCTTCTTGAACCCGCAGTCTTCCACGTTCCGGCTGCTGCTGCCGCTCTTCCCCCTGGTTCTGCCAATGGTGGCGGTCTCTGCCTCCCGCGCGTACCGGTGGCTGCTGGTGCTCTCAGGTGCCACCCTGCAGCTGGTGTGGGTGGGGTGGCTGTGGCATTGGAAGCAGAACCCCGGTGGCGGCGACTACCCGCCCTAAACCGGTGAGGGCCGCGGGTGCGTGGGGGTCTGACGGTGCGGCATCTGCCTGCGCTATCGCCCCGCCTGGCAGGTAAAAATATTTGCAGTGAATAAGTAACCTGTGGGCGTAGGATGTTACGCCCCACCGTAAATCCTGATAGTCTAACTGTTGTGTTTGGTATTAGTGGTCTCGAATTTATCGTTCTGGTCGTTCTCACGTTCTTCGTGATCGGCCCCGAACGTATGCCCGAGTACGCCCGCCAAGCCAAAGAATTCATTAAAACCGTACGGCGCATGGCCTTTGACGCTAAAGACGACTTCAAAGATGCGCTGGGTGACACCGGTCTTGACGACATTAACTGGCGTCAGTACGACCCACGCCAGTACGACCCGCGTGTTATTGTGCGTGAAGCATTCGCTGAGGACGACGCCGAACGCGCCCGTGAAGCGAAGGAACGGGAAGAGAAGAACAAGCCCGTCGCATCGAATATTACCCGTCTGCCGCGCGGAGCCTACGCACCGTTCGACACTGAAGCAACCTAGCCGCAGATGCAGGCAGCTGCTGGAATCCCCCGCCCCACGGGCCGGGGGATTTATTGTGCCTGGGGTGGTGCTGGTGCTTGGTATTATAGAAAAACCCCGCGAATGCACCAATATCATGGAGAAGCGTACAAGAATGAGCGAGAGAACCCGCCCTGTTATAGATGATGATGCGGATTCACCGCGACAGCCTCCCTCACGCGGTTTAAAACGCTTTGACCCCACCCACCGTGCCGCAGCTGTGCAGGGTGGGCTTTCACCGTTTGATGCGATAACCGCCTCTGCCGCTGCGGCGTTACACCGTGCGCACAGCCGCTTCGCCGCACTTCCCGCGTGGACGCAGGTAGCAAGCGTGTGGGCGCTAAGCCGCCTCTGGGGCTTTATAGTGTTCTGGATTGTGAGTATGCAGCAGGTAGCCGCCCAGCAGCGTGTAGGGGACGGGCACAGACCGGGACTGCTGGAATATATGGGGTGGTGGGACGCCGAATGGTATGAGCGGATCTACATGGACGGGTACCCCAGTCAGCTGCCGGTTGACGGCAAAGGCGTGGTCGCACACAACACATGGGCGTTTCTTCCGGCGCAGCCCAAGATTGCAGGCATTATTGCCGACACCACCGGAATACCCTTTGCTATCAGTACGGTGCTGCTCAGCGTGGCAGTCAGTTTCGCTCTCGCCTGGGTGCTGTATCTGCTTTTCGTGGGGTGCCTGAACTGGCGCGAACACGGGGTATTTGAAACCCGTGTGAGCCTGAACTCCCCGCACCGTTCCACGGCCGTGTGGGCTGTTGCCGCCTACGGGTTCTGCGGTCCGGCCGCCGTATTCGTGACCGGCTACGCGGAAGCGCTAACTATCTTCGCGATTGCCCTGTTTGTGCTGCTGTTGGCCCAAGACCGGTACCTGTGGGCCCTGCCGGTGGCGTTCCTCGCCGCACAATCCCGCCCGGTGGGTGTGCCGCTGGGTGCGCTCGCGGGTGTGTGGTGGCTGTACTGCCTAGTCGCAGAATACCGTGTCCGCTCCGCCGGGCAGCCCCGTGCCAGTTCAGGCAGGGTGTTTCTGGCGGCTTTCGCGGCGCGTGCCGTGCACCTGCTCAGCGCCCTTACCGTGTGCTTTTTCGCCTTCACGCACGCTCTGCACGCGGCGTATAAAACCGGGCGGTTAGACGCCTACCTGGCCACCGAGCTCGGCTGGAGCGGCCGCACCGTTGAGGATGGTCAGCACTATGTGGTGCAGTGGGTGAATGAGCTGAGCCTCTACCTGAACCGCTGGAGCACCGGGGCCATCATTACGCTGATCGTGGCCGGGTTCGCCGCCTATTTCCTGTGGCTCTTCTCCCGCAGCACCCGTACCCTGCTGCACCCCGTCATGCTTATCTGGTGCGTATGTTACGCAGTGTACCTGGGGATTTTCTGGCTGCCGCAGTCCTCAACATTCCGCATTCTGCTGCCGCTCTTCCCATTCGCTCTGGTGCTTATGAGCTACGGGAAAGACTCAAAAGCGTACCGTTGGCTGCTGGTGCTTAGCGGTGTTTTGATGCAGCTGGTGTGGGTCGGCTGGCTGTGGCACAGCCACGGCCCGGGAGATATGCAGCTGCCCTAAAACTATCCCGGGCGGGGCGGGGAAAAGTACAGCGTATTCCCCGCCCCGCCCGCGCGTGCGGCCCCGGTGCGCCCGCTTAGACGTTCAGCCGCAGCGGTTTGCCCGCCAGCGACTCGTCGCGGTGCAGCAGCTTACCGGCAATGGCCTGAATTTCGGCGGATGTGGGGGAGTTGGGGTCGCTCCACACAATGGGGGTGCCCTCATCTCCGCCGGTGCGCAGAGACACATCCAGCGGCACCGAACCCAGCAGCGGCACCGGGTAGTTGAGCACACTGCTTAGGCGCTGGGTCAGCTGGGTGCCCCCGCCGGAGCCGAACATTTCAAGCACCGTGCCATCCGGTAGGGTCATTGCCGCCATATTCTCAATGATGCCGCTGACTTTCTGGTGGGTCTGCAGGCTCAGGGTGCCGGCGCGTTCAGCAACATCAATCGCCGCGTGCTGCGGGGTGGAAACCAGCACCAGCTCGGCGTTGGGCAGCAGCTGCGACATTGAGATCGCAATATCTCCCGTACCCGGAGGCAAATCAAGCAGCAGAATATCGAGCGCCCCAAAATGCACGTCAAGGATGAACTGCTCCAACGCCCGGTGCAGCATCGGCCCGCGCCACGCCACCGGCTGGTTACCTTTGAGGAACATGCCAATGGAAATCACCTTGACGAACCCGCCCGGCGAGTCGCCGCGCACCTGCCCGTGCTCCCGGGGTGCATCCACTGCGGGCGGGATAATCAGGTCATCCAGGCGGGTGGGTGCCTCGTGAACGCCCAGTAGCCCGGGGATGGAGAAGCCGTGCACATCCGCGTCAATAATGCCCACGGCCAGCCCACGCGAGGCGAACGCCGCCGCCAGGTTAGCGGTCATTGACGACTTACCCACCCCGCCCTTGCCGGATACCACAGCGAACACGCGGGTGAGCGACCCAGGGGCAGTGAACGGGTTGGTGCGCTCAGGTTTGAGCTGCGATTTGAGCGCGCTGCGCTGATCGGCGTTCATAGCACCCACCTCAACCTGAACCCGGGTGATGCCCTCAACGGTGCCGGCGGCCTTGCGTACATCCTGCTCGATCGTGGTTTTCAGGGGGCACCCCTCAATGGTGAGCAGAATTTTCACATCCGCCACATACCCGCCGTCGTCCTCGCTAACGGCCTGGGCGCGTTCAACCATCCCCAGCTCCGTGATGGGGCGGCGCAGCTCGGGGTCTTCAACGGTGCCCATGGCCGCCCAGAGCGCATCCGCCAGCGGACTATCGGAGGCTGGAACGTTCGCGTTGGTCCCCTTGAGGTTGTGCTCGCTCATTCGTTCATCCTTTCCGCGACAAAGCCTACGCGTTCATAGAGTCATGGGGTTACGGGGGTGGATCTTGGGGTTATGCGGGATTGCAGAATACGGGGATAATTTACTCGGGGCATGGGGCTGCGGCGGTAACGCGGACGCTGACCAGTACTCACAGCCCACCACCATACGCACCCTAGAAGAAACACAGCCCCGCCGGAACGACCCCTGCCTTTCTCATCATGCGCCCGGCAGCAGGCACCGGGCTAGGAGCTAGCTAACGTCCCGGCGCTCTTTCTCATCCGCCGCACTGGCTGCCGCATCGCCGGCCGCGGCGCTTTCGCTGCTCTCGGAGTCCTGCTGCGCGCCGTCCTCGTGGGTGTCTTCGTCCTCGTATTCCTCGCCAATATCGTGCAGCTGCTCAGCCTGGCGTTCCTGCTCTTCCTGAATAGATTTCAGCTCTTCCAAAATATCCCGCAGCTCACTGCGCACAAAGTCGCGGGTGGCAACCTCACGCAGGGCAATACGCAGCGAGGCGATCTCACGCGTCAAATACTGTGTCTCCTCAAGGTTCTGCTGGTCACGTTTACGGTCCTCGGAGGCGACCACACGGTCACGGTCATCCTGCCGGTTCTGCGCCAACAGCAGCAGGGGAGCGGCGTACGATGCCTGCAGGGAGAGCATCAGGGTGAGCAGGGTAAAGTTGAGGCTTCGCGGGTCAAACTGCAGCTCTTCGGGGGCGAGCGTGTTCCACCCCAGCCACACGCCACAGAAAACAGTCATCCACAGCAGAAACTGGGGTGTGCCCATGTACCGGGCAAACCCCTCGGTCATACGCCCGAACGCATCCGGGTTCGGGCTGTAGGTGAACCGCCGCACCTTACGCTCAGCAGGTGTGCTCAGCTGCGACTCGGCACGCGAACGGGTCTTTTCCCGCCCGCTTTGGCCGCTCTCGGCATACCTTTCGGAGTATTTTTTCTCCAGCCGATCCTTCAGGATACGCGCCTTATCAATGCGCGGGTTTTCTTCGGTACGCAGGTGGTTCTGCTCAGACAAATCGGCGTCCTACCTTTCGTACAGGAGTCCCATCGTCGAAGGTTCGCCAGTCCTCAGGCAGCAGCGCATCGAGTACGTCGTCGATCGTCACCGCCCCCACCAGCCGGTGTGATTCGTTCACAATGGGGATAATGGTCAAATCGTAGGTTGCCAGCACACGCGCCAATTCCTCAAGGCTGGCCTGGTCAGAGACCGGCTCAGTGTCCGTGTCTAGGATGCGCCCAATCGACTCGCTCGGCGGCACCCGCAGCAGCTGCTGCATGTGCACCATCCCCAGGTACCTGCCCGTGGGGGTTTCCAGCGGGGGACGCGCCACCAGCACCGCCGCGGCCATCGCCGGGGGGATCTCCTCAGCCCGAATATGCGCCAGCGCCTCCGCCACCGTCGACTCGGGGGAGAGAATAATCGGCACCGGGTTCATGAGCGAACCGGCGGTACCCTCATCGTACTCAAGCAGTCGGCGCACATCTTCCGCCTCGTCGGGCTCCATGAGCTCCAGCAGCTTCTCACGCTGGGCATCCGGCAGCTCAATCAGCAGGTCGGCGGCGTCATCCGGTTCCATCTCTTCAAGCACCTGCGCGGCACGCTCGTCGTCAAGATGCGAAAGAATCTGCACCTGATCCTCTTCCGGCAGCTCCTGCAGCACATCCGCCAGCCGCTCATCCTGCAGCTCGTGCGCAATCTCAAGCATGCGCTTATCGCTCATCTCGTGGATGGCATCCGCAAGGTCGGCGGCACGGGCATTCTCGTGGTTGGCGACGAACGTGGTCGCCTCCTGCGGCTCAAGGTCGGTAGAAAGGATCGTCTCATCCCAGTCCACCACCAGCGTCTCCTTAGACCGGCGCCGCCAGCCGCTGCTGGATTTTACGGTGCGCGAGACAAACAGCTCCGTAATGCCCCAGTCGCCGTTACGGCGCTGCTCAATGGCCACATCCTCAATCACGGCGTCCCCGCTGCCGTCAAGCAGCCGCACCCGGCGGTCAAAGAGCTCCCCAACCACCAGCACCTCAGAATTACGCTGCTCAAAACGGCGCAGGTTCACCAGGCCCGTCGAAATAATCTGAGACGCCTCAATACTGTGCACCCGGGTCATCGGCATGAACACACGTTTTTTGCCCAGCACCTCAATGATGATGCCCACCACCACCGGCTCGTTGCCTTTCGTGGGGCGTGAACCTGCCGCCATGGCGGCACCAAAACCGCGTTTGAGCACCACAACATCACGCAACCTGCCCAGGCGGTCACCGAACGGGTCGAACACGTCAAGGCCGAGCAGGCGCGCAATATAGATTTTGCTGGGGGCGCTGGACTTAGTATTGCTCACCTCTCTAGGGTACGCCCGAAAAAGAGAATGCGCACTTTATATAAGGGTCCGCTGGCTGTGGGCGTAACCCGGTGCGTTAGCACACCGGCCCGCCCGTGCGACCCCAAAACCGGTTCAGCCGATGGCGCACCCACCCTGCGGCGGGCCCACCCGCCCCGGTAAGATAGGGGTATGACTCAGACCCCGCCCTCCTCGTACCTTGCCTCCCGCCTCGCACAAGCCAGCGGCCAGCCGCTTCCCAACGGCGAGGCGCTCGCAGCGTTCACCCGACGTGACGACGCGCTCGCCGCTTTTGACGTGCTCAGCGCCGCCGGGTTCCCGGTGACCGCCCTGTACCTGGTGAATGAGGGCGTGAAACAGGTGGAGTACCCGCTGCAGCGCAGCTACGGGCGGATGCTGCTCTCCTCCCTCATGTGGGGGATTATCGCCGGGCTGGGGTGTGCGGCTTTGACCATTGGTGACGGGTCTGATTTTTTGGGGCGTGCCGCCTCAACGGTGCCGCTGAGCGTCGCCATTTTTATGGTGTGGACCCTGGTGGGTATCCGCCGCGGCGGCAATAGCCGCTACCCAATGCGCGGGGAAGCAATCCCCGAACGCACCACCATGTATGCGTTGAGCGAGTACGCCGGGCAGGCACGCATGATCCTGCGCGACACCCCCGGTTTTGCCCAAGCGATGCGCTCAGTACACGGGGCGGCATACGGCGGCGGGAACGCAACGCAGCAGCCGGGCACAACAGGCACAGCCGCACCGCGTACCAGCAGCGCCCCCTCCGCCCCGGCCGGTACGGCAGGCACCGCAGCGGGCACCGAGTCTGAGTCTGCTAAAAACACCACCGGCGCCCTCAGCGGCTACGGGCGGGGTGTCTCACCGGATGCGGGGCGGGCAGCCGCAACGGACGCCACCGACAGCACCGCCCCTGCGGCGGAGAACGGTACCGAACCCCAGGGTGCTGAACGGGCCCCCGCCCAGCCGGCGGCACAGCGGTTCGGTCTGCGCATTGACGACCCGGAGGAATACGCCAAAACCATCCGGCAGGCCCCAGCCCGCGAAACCCCCAAACCTAAAGGCGTCAAGGAAGACTAGCGTCCAACGCCACAGAGGCATCTGATACAACGAAAAAGTCCCCGCAGCCAGTACTGTCCTGGCTGCGGGGACTTTCGTCTGCGAAACTAAGAGACTACTGGGCGAGCTTCGCCATCCACGCTTCAATCTCT
>ERZ773005.800-NODE-800-length-20290-cov-3.458512_pt1 | contig 20290 bp, 18 predicted proteins | sample MGYA00580666_ERZ773005 | MGnify/ENA primary metagenome ERZ773005 (study PRJEB29015, sample SAMEA2737999) | human oral metagenome | biome: human oral; feature: human-associated habitat; material: dental | place: China | collected 2061 ...
ATCAATGACGCCATGGAGCTTGGGGCTATGCATCTTTTTGGCGATAAATATGGTGACATCGTGCGTGTAGTGACTATTGGTTCAGACGGCTGGAGCAGGGAACTGTGCGGCGGGACCCATGCCCGGCGTACAGGGACGATCGGGTCGTTCACGCTGATATCCGAATCCTCCGTAGGCACAGGCCTGCGCAGGATAGAAGCACTTGTGGGGGAAAAATCTTACGAGTTCACCCACAGCCAGCATATGATGGTCAGCCGCCTTGCAGATGGGCTCAACGCGCGTCCGGATGAGATAGAAAGGCGTATTTCCCAGCTTGAGGCGAAGCTCAGGGAATCAGACAGCAAACTTGCACTGATCTATGGGCAGCAGATAGAAAGCATGGTCCCGCAGCTTGTTAAAAAGGGTGTGCAGGATGACGGCCCTGTGATCGCTGTGACCCAGGATGTGGGCACTTTCGGCTCCGCCGATGCCCTGCGCAAGGCTGTAACTGATATCCGTGCGCAGCTTGGCAGCAGCAGGCCGGCAGCAGTGGCGCTTGCCGGGGTAAGCAATGATACCGGCAAGCCGGTCATTTTCGTTGCTGTCAACGGGCCTGCCCAGAATTCCGGAATAAAAGCCGGAGACCTTGTACGCAGCGCCTCTGTGATACTTGGCGGAGGCGGCGGCGGGAAGCCTGATTTTGCCCAGGGCGGGGGACAGGACGCCCGGAAGATCGGCGAGGCACTGCAGGCGGTTGAGCAGCAGGTCCGCAGCCAGCAGGTCAGCGAGGCCTAGGGTTTGTCTGCCGGCGGCATATGGATGGGACTGGACCCGGGCAATTCCCGAATAGGCGTTGCCCTGTCCGACCCTGAACTTTCTTTTGCGCATCCTGACAGGAATATAGCCGTTTCTGGCGATTACTTCTATGCTCTGGATGATGTTATTGCGCTGATCGAAGATAACAATGTGCAGCACGTAGTGGTCGGGTACCCCCTGCAGCTTGACGGCAATGAAGGACGGTCAGCAAAGAAAGCACGCCGGTTCAGCGAAGCGGTCTCCAGAAGGCTGGCTGCGGACGGGTACGATGCCAGTGTTGAGCTTAAAGACGAACGGATGACTACGGTAAGCGCCCATGCCCAGCTGCACGAAGCAGGGATGGGCATGCGCCGCCACCGGCAGGCTGTAGACCAGCAGGCTGCTGTTATCATCCTGCAGAGCGCGTTGGATACATACAGGTCTTCAGTGTCGCCGTAGAGGAACTGAGCGGCTGAAAGCTTATGCCTAATATGATGTGGTATTATGCAAAGGTCATACTCAGGATATTTTAAAAGAAACACGTGCAGTGATGATTGGAGGCTTCATGTCAGATAACGAAAGGGACCATGACGATTTCATGGATTTCTTCGAGAACCGTCTGAATGAAGGTAGTGCGCATGCCGAGCATACCGGCAGCAGGCATTCTGCGCCGTCCTCGCCTCCAGCCGGGCGTAAAGCGTTAAGGCATGCCCGGGAACGGGACAGACGGAATAAGGGGAGGCGCAGGGCTTCCCATGCAATACTGGCTGTACTGCTTGCGGCCATCCTTCTTACGGCGGGTTTTTATACTGTCAGGGGGATATCTGCAGCAAAGCGAAACACTGAATCGGCGCAAAAAATGGCAGACTGCTCAGATTATCCCGGGCCGGGCACAGGAAGCGTAAACTTTACCATTGCCAAGGGCGAAAGTGCAAGCTCTATATCGCAGCGGCTGGAGCAGGCAGGGATAGTCAGGACTTCCTGCGCTTTCAGCAATGCCGCATCAGGAGCAGGTGCAGCCCAGTCTCTGCAGCCGGGGACTTTTGAGCTTAAGAAAGGGATGAAGGCGTCGGATGTTGTTACTGTCCTGAGCAATCCCAATAATGCAAAAAGCATCCTTAACATCGTTGCAGGGGATACGGTAAAGAAAGTAATCAGGAATGCTGCCGCAGCAGCGGATAACCTTACGGAGGCAGATTTCCGGAAAGTTATTGATAATAAAGGTGCGGGAATACTTCCTGCAGAGGCGAAAGGCAGTTTTGAAGGCTGGCTGCAGCCGGGGACGTATGATATCAAAGATGCGGCCAGTGCCGGCGATGTCCTGAAACAGATAGTTCAGGCGCGTATCAGACATCTTGATGACCTTAAAGTCCCTTCCGGAAAAGACCGGGAAACGATACTTACCAAGGCGTCGATCATTGGTGCTGAGGTCAACAGGTCAGAATATTACGGCAAAGTTGCCCGCGTGATCGAAAACAGGCTTGCCAAAGATATGCCTTTAGGCATGGATGCTATCAATGTATATGGGCTGGGGCTTGATGATGCCAGCCAGCTGACAAGCGCCCAGCTGGCAGATCCCGATGACCCTTATAATTCGCGTATACAGAAGGGGCTTCCCCCCACGCCGATCGGCAGTGCCAACGATGCTTCCATTGCAGCAGCGATCAACCCGGTCCAGGGCAACTGGCTGTATTTTGTGACTGTCAATACTGATACAGGCGAAACTAAATTCACTGATAACAGTGAGACGTTCAACCAGTATTCGCGGGAGTACCACGAGTGGCTGAAAAATAAGGGCAGCAACAAGTAGTTTTTTCCTTTTATGCCCTGCCCTTCTGCCCGGGGCTGCAGTTAAAGGGGGATCCCCGCCGCGTATGCTGCTGTAACGATAACTGCAGACAGGGTTATAAAAGGTACAAAGGGGAGGCTGTCTGTTTTTGCTTTTGTACCTATGCTGCTGCAGGACCGTGCTTTCCTTGCCTGTGTGATAAACTTCATTGCCCCTAACCCTACGAGGCCAAGTATCCCAAGGACTGTCCACCACCATACTGCTGCGGTCCATCCCAGCCAGCCTACAGCCAGCGTGATAAGCCATGTGGCTGTAGTATCCCCAAACCCGAGTGCCCCCGGCCGTACCATAGACAGTGCGAACTGGATGCCTGCGCATATGAATGAGGAAATCACTGCTGAAACAAGCCTTTCCCACGGGTTGTGCCCATCATGGAAACCGGCGGCATCACAAAGGTGTGCCGTATCTGCTGCAGCATAAGCGGTAAAAACCGACAGCTGGATGATATACCCTGTGATGACCGCAGCCCGCGGCACGGTACGCGATCTGATATCGGATACCGACAGGCAGATACCGGCGATAATGCCGGGCACAGTCAGACATGCAGATAGATAAGCCACTACGTAATATATACCTTAGAATCGAAAATAAATAAAGGCGGCGGTAAGAGCATGTTGCGATAGCGGACAGCCGGCGAATCCCATGGCGAAGCTTTAGCAGCGCTGATAGAAGGGATGCCCGCCGGAGTGGCGGAAAACTGCTCCACGTCACATGTGAATGATATGATTAAATCCCATGGTTGATGAACATGGTGATAATAATCCACAACACGTGACAAAGCATATTTTCGTTACTGGCGGCGTTGTTTCTTCCCTTGGCAAAGGCCTTACGGCATCTTCTTTGGGGCGCCTTCTGCGCAGCCGCGGCCTGCATGTTTTGCAGCAAAAGCTGGACCCTTATATCAATGTTGACCCCGGCACGATGAACCCGTTCCAGCATGGTGAAGTATATGTAACTGAGGACGGGGCTGAAACTGATCTGGATATTGGCCACTATGAGCGATTCCTTGACGTTTTCCTCAGCCAGCGGGCTAATGTCACTACGGGCCAGATATACCAGAATGTGCTGCGTAAGGAGCGGGCGGGCGAATACCTCGGACAGTGCGTGCAGGTGATCCCGCATATCACCAACGAAATAAAAAGCCGTATGCGCGCCCAGGCTGATGACGGTGTCGATGTGATCATTACTGAGATCGGCGGTACTGTGGGCGATATCGAATCGCAGCCGTTCCTTGAAGCAGCGCGCGAGGTACGCCGTGAACTCGGGTCTGACAACTGCATGTTCGTGCATGTATCGCTGGTGCCGTATATCGCGTCCGCCCATGAGCTGAAGACTAAACCTACACAGCATTCTGTGATGATGCTCCGCCAGGTGGGCATCCGTCCCGATGCACTCGTCCTGCGTTCCGACCGTCCGCTGTCGGAAGGCATCAAAGACAAGATATCCCTGATGTGCGATGTGGACAGCGACGCTGTGGTCAACTGCGTAGATGTGCCGAGCATTTATGATATCCCCTGTATGCTGTATAAAGAGGGGCTTGACTCTTATGTAGTGCGTTGCCTCAGGCTCAGCAAGGCGCATGATGTGGAATGGGGCGACTGGGCAGACCTTGCCGAGCGTGTCAGCAATCCGCGTGAAGAAGTGACTATTGCTATCGTCGGCAAATATATTGACCTGCCTGATGCATACCTGTCAGTCACTGAAGCTATAAAAGCCGGCGGTTTCGGCAACTGGGCAAAGGCAAATGTGCGCTGGATAGCTGCCGATGAATGCGAGACGATGGAAGGCGCGCAGCGCAGTCTGAGTGATGTGGACGGGATCGTTATCCCCGGAGGCTTCGGCATACGCGGTATTGAAGGCAAGATCGGTGCCCTCCGCTGGGCGCGTGAGAATAAAGTGCCGGTACTTGGGCTGTGCCTTGGCCTGCAGTCCATTGTTATTGAATATGCACGCAATGTTGCCGGTATTGAGCATGCCAATTCTTCAGAGTTTGACCCTCAGTGTGAAAACCCTGTTATTGCTACGATGGAAGAGCAGCGTAAATTCGTTGAGGGCTCCGGGGACATGGGGCATACTATGCGGCTGGGGGCTTATCCGGCAGTACTGAAGCCCGGTTCCCTTGCTGCCCGGCTGTATGGAAGCGAAAACGTGTCGGAACGTCACCGCCATCGTTATGAAGTCAATGTAGCGTATAAACAGCAGCTTGAAGATGCGGGCCTGCGGATAAGCGGCACAAGCCCTGACGGTGAGCTTACCGAATTCGTTGAGCTGCCTCAGGATATCCATCCGTTCTATATCGGGACGCAGGCCCACCCGGAATTCAAGTCGCGTCCGACAAAACCGCACCCCCTGTTCAACGGCCTTGTCAAAGCGGCCATCGAATTTAAGCGGGCCCGTCATCAGGGGTAGGGCTTCCTTATAGGGGGGGCAAAAAATCCCTGCCCGGCTGCGGGCCGGCCGGGCTGTGCGCGTGCAGTGTACGGTAAACACATTGTATACCGTATGTGTATGCGCACTGCGTGCATGTAACAGGGATAACTATATGCCCCCTTCCCTTTGGCCTTTTGAAGGTCTACAATAAAAAAAGTTATGCGCTACGGGAGGTGTCTGTGGCTTCAGCAGATAAGGTACAGCAGGATTCATCGGATGTGGAGATGAACCAGTATGTTGCTGACCGCGCAAATGTTAATGAGGATAAGCTCAGGCAGGATGATGAGATCATCGCCCAGTTCGGTGAATATAATTACGGCTGGCATGATTCTGATGCCGTGGGGGAAGCGGCTAAAAAAGGGATCGATGAGCAGGTAGTCCGTGATATCTCTGCCGATAAAGGCGAACCTGGGTGGATGCTCGACTACCGCCTGCGGGGATACCAGGCCTTCATCGATAAACCTATGCCTGAATGGGGCATTGACCTGAGCGGTTTCCGTGCGGAGGATTTCAAATATTACGTTAAGCCAATCGACAAGCCTGTAAGCTCGTGGGATGAGCTGCCCGATGATATCCGTAATACTTATGACCGGCTGGGCATACCCGAGGCTGAGAAAAAGCGCCTGGTCTCCGGTGTGGCAGCGCAGTATGAATCGGAAGTCATTTATAATTCTATTCGCGAAGACCTTAAAAAGCAGGGTGTTATTTTTGTTGATACCGATGCTGCTGTAAGGGATTATCCACAGCTGGTCAAAAAGTATTTTGCTACAGTTATCCCTCCGGATGATAATAAATTTGCTGCCTTGAATACTGCTGCATGGTCCGGCGGCTCTTTTGTCTACGTCCCTAAAGGGGTGCACGTCGATATCCCGCTCCAGGCATACTTCCGTATCAACACACCGGCTATGGGACAGTTTGAACGTACCCTGATCATCGCTGACGAAGGCTCCTATGTCCATTACGTTGAAGGGTGCACTGCCCCTATCTACTCGCAGGACTCCCTGCACGCTGCCAATGTGGAGATCATTGTTGAGAAAAACGCCCGTGTGCGGTATACAACAGTGCAGAACTGGTCCAATAACGTGTACAATCTGGTGACTCAGCGGGCATATGTGCGCGAAGGCGGCACTATGGAATGGGTCGATGGCAATATTGGTTCCAAGGCAACGATGAAATACCCTGCATGCATCCTTGCAGAGCCGTATGCCAAGGCTGAGACCCTGTCGCTCGGCTTTGCCGGGCGCGGCCAGTACCAGGATACCGGGGCGAAAATGATCCATTGCGCCCCTCATACAAGCTCAACGATCGTTGCGAAATCGATCTCCCGGGGAGGGGGGCGTTCAGCATACCGCGGGCTGGTGAAAATTGCTGACGGGGCATATGGCTCAAGTTCCAACGTTGTGTGCGACGCCCTGCTTGTTGATGATTTCTCGCGTTCTGACACATATCCGCATGTGGATGTGCGCGAAGATGATGTATCTATGGCACATGAGGCTACGGTTTCCAAGGTTTCCGAAGACCAGCTCTTCTACCTGATGAGCCGGGGGCTTGAGGAGAAAGAAGCGATGGGGATGATCGTGCGGGGTTTTGTGGAACCGATCTCGCGCGAGCTGCCTATGGAGTATGCCCTTGAACTGAACCGCCTGGTCGAACTGCAAATGGAAGGATCTGTTGGTTAATATGGCATCGCATGAGCATGATAATAATGAAATAAAGGTCCCTGTGGCAGACCCCCACGATCCGTATGCCGTTCCGGCTGCTATGCCGTCCAGCGCGGATAAGGCCGTGCGGTCGTTTGACCCGGATGCTTTTGCCCTGCCTTCACGCCGCCAGGATGACTGGCGTTTCACGCCTGTGGAACGGATAAAAGAGTTTTTCACAGCCTTTGAGCCGTCCTGTGCAACGGAAGTTTCCCTGGGTGCGGCCGGCGGAGGTCCGGCTCCTGCGCAGAATGCCGTACTGCGTAAAACTACCACGGAGGATGAGGACGCCGGTATCGTTTCACAGCCGAGCGACAGGGTTTCTGCGGTCCAGTGGGTGAGCGCGCATAATAATACGTATGTGCTTGAGCTTTCAGGTCAGTGGGATATTCCGGCCGTTCTGCGGATCACAGGGAAATCCCTGGCTCCTGACGCGCTTCATATTGTTATCAAAACCGCCGACTATTCGCACGGCGATATAATCATTGAGCATCAGGGGGATGCGAAACTGGCTGAAGGGCTTGAGATCATAACAGGGAAGGGGTCCCATATCTGCGTGGTATCTGTCCAGGAATGGTCTGACGCAAGCAAGCACGTTGGCAGCCACCGCATCAGGGTAGGCGAAGGCGCGGTGCTGCGGCATTGTGTTGTTACCCTTGGCGGGGATGTTGTGCGGCTGCGCATGGATCAGGATTTTGCCGGGCCCGGCAGTGAACTCAATATGCTGGGGATCTATTTCGTCGATCCGGGTCAGCATATTGAACACCGTACTATGGTGGTGCATAATGAGCCGGAATGCAAATCACGGGTCATCTATAAAGGGGCCTTGGAAGGAAAAGATGCGCATTCCACATGGGTAGGCAATGCCCTGATACAGCCATCTGCCCCGGGCACAGACTCATATGAGCTGAACCGCAATCTGGTCCTTGTCCCCGGTGCTGTTGCAGATTCCGAACCAAACCTGGAGATTGAGAACGGCAATATCATAGGGGCAGGCCATGCCAGCTCCGTCGGCCGGTTTGATGATGAAGAGCTGTTCTATCTGCAGTCCCGGGGAGTCCCTGAAACCGAAGCCCGTAAGCTTGTGGTACGGGGGTTTTTCGGTGAGCTGATCGATGAGATCGGTATCCCGGCTATTTCCAGCCATCTTATGGACGCTGTCAACAGGCGTCTGGAAAACACTGAAAATAATCCATATCCACAGGACACCAGCCAAGACCTCAATAAGGAGTAAATATGCCGGTACTTGATATCAAAGATCTTTATGCTTCGGTAGAGACGAAGGAAGGGCGCAAACAGATCCTTAAAGGGGTCAGCCTTACCCTTAATTCTGATGAGACGCATGCGATCATGGGACCTAACGGTTCCGGGAAATCAACTTTGGCCTATACCCTCGCCGGGCATCCAAAATATATTGTGGACAGCGGGCAGGCGTTGCTTGACGGCAGGGACCTGCTGAAAATGACGCCGGATGAGCGGGCAGTGGCCGGGCTGTTCCTGGCCATGCAGTATCCGGTGGAGGTGCCGGGGGTCTCTATGACCAATTTTCTGAGGACTGCCAAAACCGCTGTTGACGGCACGGCACCGGCTATCAGACAGTGGACAAAGGATCTGGCTGCTTCCATGAAAAACCTGAGGATGGATCCTAAATTCGCCCAGCGTTCTGTCAATGAAGGTTTTTCCGGCGGTGAAAAAAAGCGGGCAGAAGTCCTCCAGCTTGAACTCCTGAAGCCGAAATTTGCTATTATGGATGAAACGGATTCGGGGCTTGATGTTGATGCCCTCCGTATCGTTTCTGAAGGCGTGAACCGGGCAAAGGAAAATACAGGGCTCGGTATTATGCTTATTACGCATTATACAAGGATACTCAAGTATATCAAGCCTGATATCGTGCATGTATTTGCACAGGGCAGGGTAGTGGAAACAGCAGGGCCTGAGCTTGCCGATGAGCTTGAAGAATCAGGGTATGACAGGTTCCTCCCTGAAGGTGCCGATTCTGAATCAGCATTGGCGTAGGCGGATATGGCAGATACAGGATATATCCGTTCGCAGTTCCCTATACTTAAACAGAAGGTGCACGGGCATCCTCTGGTTTACCTGGATTCGGCTGCTACGGCGCAGAAGCCTCAGTGTGTTATTGATGCTGAGCGTGATTTTTATGAGACCGTCAATGCGGGGGTCCATCGCGGGGCACATGAGCTTGCAGCACGCAGTACCCAGGCTTATGAGGATGCACGGTCCCGCGCAGCGCATTTCGTTGGGGCGCAGTCTCAGCCGGGGGCTGAAGAAATAGTGGTGACGCCCGGCGCGACAGCGGGTCTGAACCTGCTGGCTACCGCATTCGGGAATGCAAGCCTCGGGCGGGGAGGGGAAGCCGCCCGGCGTTTTGCCCTCAGGCCTGGCGACGAAATAGCGGTCACGCGCGCTGAACACCATTCGGCCCTTTTGCCTTTCCAGGAGCTTGCAGCACGTACAGGGGCAGTACTTAGATGGCTTGATCTTACTGAAGACGGGCGCATCCGTACAGACAGCGAGATGCTTGGTTCGGTGATCACTGAGCGCACGAAAGCTGTGGTATTTACGCATATTTCCAACGTAACGGGGGCAATCACCGACGTTGCGCCTATTGTGGCGTGTGCACACAAAGCCGGGGCGGTCACTGTGCTGGATGCATGCCAGTCAGTCCCGCATATCGGTGTTGATTTCCATGCCCTGGATGTCGATTTCGCAGTATTCAGTGCGCATAAGATGTACGGCCCTACGGGGGTGGGGTTCCTGTATGGACGGCGTAAGCTTCTGGAAGCTTTGCCGCCCGCAAGTTTTGGCGGTTCTATGGTGGAGCTGGCGTGGATGAACAGGCCGGCGCAGTATATGGACCCCCCGGCACGGTTCGAAGCCGGTACCCAGCCGGTTGCACAGGCTGTTGCTGCAGGAGAGGCTGCACAATGGATGATGGATATCGGCATGGATACTGTCAGGCAGCACGAGGCGGCACTCACCAGGCATCTCCTGGAACTCGGCTCTGTGCCCGGCGTCCGCATCCTTGGGCCGGCAGAGGACCGGGACCGTATTGCAACTGTTGCTTTTGAAGTCGAGGGCGTTCACCCTCATGATGTCGGGCAGTTCCTTGATGCGCAGGGCATAGCTATCAGGGTCGGTCATCATTGCGCACAGCCGGTCCATCGCCATTTTGGGGTATATGCTTCCAACCGCGCCTCAGCGGGGGTATATACTACCGATGACGATATTGACGCCCTTATCAGTGCCGTCAGTCGGGTCCGCAGCTTTTTCGCTGCATAGTATCAGGGGATAGGGGCTGCAGTTTTTCTATCCTGCGGTGAAATGTGCCCCGCTCTGCTTGTGTACGGCAGCGGTATGCGTAAACTGTCTATTGTGGACGATTTTGGATTATCCGGCAGCGATCTGGAGCAGATGTATCAGGAAGTCATTCTGGAGGCGTCAAAGGATCCGCACGGCAGGGCGCATTTTGCCCAGGATATTACATCTGCACAGTCAGAAAATGAGGACAACGGCGGCGTTCCCGGAAGGGCATCGGCTTCAGCTGTGCTGACGGCAAGCCATGAGTACTGTGTACCGGCGCAGTCCCATCAGTTCAATCCTACCTGCGGCGATGAAGTCACTGTGCGTATTGAGCTTTCAGACGGGTCTGACGGCAAGCCTGTCCGTATAGAAAGCCTTTCATGGGATGGGCAGGGATGTTCTATATCGCAGGCAAGCCTGTCGATCATGTATGACCTGGTCCAGGGCAAAACACTTGAAGAGGCTATGGAGCTGGATGCTGTGTTCCATGAGCTTATGGATTCACGGGGCAAAGGCCTTGATGATGAAAGGAAAAACGACCTTCTCGAGGATGCTGTGGTATTCCAGGGCGCTTCCCAATATCCGATGCGCATAAAATGTGCACTCCTGGGATGGGAAGGCCTGAAGGATTCAGCTGCTTCCGCCCTGGCCCGAATCACCACAATATCCAGTGGAAAGGGCTCCGGAAGCAGCCCGCAGCAGGCTGCACGGGCCATGCCGGGATCCGGGGATGCGGGACAGGAATAGGTAAAGGTAAGGAGCTGGCCATGGCAGGGGAAACTGAGTATAATACCCATAAAACCGATGGGGAAGGGGCCGCGCAGGATGCGCCTGAGCAGGCCGGACAGGGGAATATCACCATCACGTCACTGGATGATATAGGCCGTGCCACTGCTGAAGACATCCGGGAAGCCCTCCATCAGGTCATGGATCCTGAGCTGGGGATCGATGTTATTGATCTGGGGCTGGTCTATGGTATTGAGATAGACCATCTTGGACGGTGCATTATTACTATGACGCTGACAACGCCTGCCTGCCCTCTGACAGATCTTATTGAAGATGAGTGCTCCAGTGCGCTGGCCGGGATAGTTGATGAATTCCGCGTAGACTGGACATGGACGCCGCCATGGAGCATAGATATGATAACGCCTGAGGGTGCAGAACAACTCGCTGCACTGGGCTTCAACCTTAACAGCCTGCCGCGGGCCTATGCCTGACTCATGACGGCCAGCCACAGGCCGGCAGCATAGTTACGCTTCAATCACAGTACCCTTCGGGACAACGGTGATACCTTCGGGGGTAATGGTCAGCCCCCGTGCACTGTCCCTGTCATGGTCGAGGCCGACAGCGGCATTTTCCTCCACGATAACATCCTTATCGAGGATAGCCTTATAGACACGGGCATTCCGGTGGATCGCACAGTTATCCATAATGACCGAATCAACAACCTGGGACCATGAATGGACGCGGACGTTCGTCGCAATAACAGAGTGGTTCACTTCGCCGCCTGAGATGATTGCCCCCGGGCATACCATGGATTCGGTGGCATGGCCCAGACGATCGGAATCTGCGTGGACGAATTTCGCAGGCGGGAGGGAACCTACATTGCTGTAAATCGGCCATTCGGCATTGTACAGGTCGAATTCAGGGACATGGGCAATCAGGTCCATATGGGCATCATAGAACTGTTTAAGGGTGCCGACATCACGCCAGTAGTCCCTGTCCTGCTCGTTGGCGCCGGGGACATCGTTATCATGGAAATCGTAGACCCCGGCCTGCTTGCGGGCAGCAAAGTACGGGGCTATATTGGTCCCCATATCGTGTTTGGAATCCGGGTCTTCAGCATCGATACGCAGTGCCTCAAAAAGCGAATCGGTGTTGGCAACATAATTCCCCATAGAAGCAAGCATCAGATCCGGTGCATCGGGGAGCCCCTGTGCTGTTGCCGGCTTTTCCTCGAAATTGGTAATAAGCTTGCGGTCCTGCGGGTCGGTATTGATGACCCCGAACTGGTCCGACTGGGAAACAGGCTGCCGGATCGCAGCCACAGTAAATTCAGCGCCTGTATCGATATGCGACTGGACCATCTGCCGGTAATCCATGCGGTATACATGGTCTGCCCCGAGGATAAGGACGATATCAGGCCGTACATCTTCGATGATATTTATAGTCTGGGCGATCGCGTCGGCACTTCCGAGGTACCACCGTTTGCCTAGGCGCTGCTGTGCCGGGACAGTTGACACGTAGTTGTCCAGCAGGGAAGAGAAATGCCACACACGCGAAATATGGCGGTCCAGCGAATGGGATTTATACTGTGTGAGCACAATGATCTGACGGTAATCAGAGTTGACCAGGTTGCTTAGCGGGAAATCGATCAGACGGTACATCCCGCCAAAAGGCACAGCCGGTTTCGCACGGTCGCGCGTCAGCGGCATCAGCCTCGTGCCTTCTCCCCCTGCCAGAATGATCGAAAGTACTTTCGGATTCTTTTTTGACATAATCTCTCCTGACTTAGCTTCTTTGCAACTGGAATGGTATTGTGGTACTTCCTATTGTTGCACAAAAATAGTTTCGGCGTGTCGGATTCAGCAAATATCAGGTATGGAATTTTGGGAAGGGGTTCCTGTACAGTTAAAGGGATTTTCGCCCAGTGCAAAAATTAGGTATCCATAACCAGGCCAGCATGGCTATGCTGCCGTGTGTGGCATGCAAAAGGAGAGGTATGGCTTTGAATCTCACATGGAAGCTTCACGGCGACGGCAAACATATTGCCCCAGGTGAAGTGATCGAACCGGATGAACGGCTGACATGGGGGCGTACCGCAGGTATCGGTGCCCAGCATGTTATTGCAATGTTTGGGGCGACGTTCCTGGTCCCTATACTGACAAAATTCGACCCGTCGGCAACGCTGTTCTTCACAGCCCTGTCGACAGCGCTGTTCCTGCTGATCAATAATAATGTGCTGCCCAGCTATCTGGGCAGCTCTTTTGCTTTTATAGCCCCAATCAGTGCTGTTACCGCTGCGCACCAGGGGATGGAAGGGTTCCAGCTGGCGAGCTTCGGTATCCTGTGCACGGGTGCCACGCTTGCGGCTGTAGGTATTATTGTCCATTTTGCGGGTGCAAAGTGGATCGATACTGTTATGCCTCCGGTAGTCAACGGGGCAATAGTGGCGATCATCGGCTTCAACCTTGCCCCAAGTGCATGGAATAATTTCAAAAAGGCGCCGGTAACAGCTATTGTCACCCTTGTATCAGTAATGCTTATATCTGTCCTTTTCAAAGGGCTTATCGGGCGTCTGAACATCCTCCTCGGTGTGGTGATCGGGTACATTGTTGCCTGTTTCCGGGGCGAGGTCAATTTTTCCCCTATCGGCAAGGCTGCGTGGTTCGGATTGCCTGCTTTCCATACCCCGAAGGCTGATTTCAGCATACTGGCGATGTTCCTTCCCGTGGTGTTCGTCCTTATTGCCGAGAATATCGGCCATGTCAAATCTGTCTCGCTGATGACCGGCCGGGATTATGACGGACGTATCGGCCGTTCGCTTTTTGCTGACGGCTTGGGGACAGTGTTTGCAGGTATAGGCGGAGGGTCAGGCACCACGACGTATGCTGAAAATATCGGTGTTATGGCTGCAACGAAAGTCTATTCGACTGCCGCCTACTGGTTTGCGGCACTGTTTGCACTTATCCTCAGCCTGTGCCCCAAGTTCGGCGCCGTTATCAACACCATACCCGAGGGTGTCCTGGGCGGGGTGACTACGCTGCTGTACGGCATGATCGGCATGCTTGGCGTGCGGATATGGGTAGAGAATAAAGTTGATTTTGCCAAGCCTGTGAATATGACAGTGGGCGCCGTAACAATGATCATCGGCATCGCAGATTTCACTTTTGCTGTCCAGGGCGTCAGCTTCAACGGTATCGCGATCGGTTCTGTTGCTGCCCTCGCTGTCTACCACCTTCTGAAGCTGCTGGGCACAGCTACCGGCGTCATCAAGGACAGCTCCGATTATATTACGGAAAAGGCCGATACAGCACCTCTGTCGGGGACGGGGCGGGATGAAAATATTTCGCCTGGGGAAAGGTGATTTCCGGCAGCGGCGCATGACCTGAGTGCCGGCGTGCTTAGACACACGCAACACGTAAGGCTGTACTTCGGCCAGTGGGCGTGGTAGGCTATTCTACTGTTGCGTGAAGCATCTGTCCGGGTGGCGGAATGGTAGACGCGCTAGCTTGAGGTGCTAGTGCCCATCTTGTACGGGCGTACGGGTTCAACTCCCGTTCCGGACACAATAAAGCCCCGTGAGCGGGGCTTTTCTGTATCTGCTAGATCTGTAATCCTGATTGCGGCAGACGCGGCTGTCATAAATGATCGCAAGCCTTGCTAAAGTATCAGTATGACGTTCCCCCTGTTCATAGTCCCTCAGCTGCGGGGAAGCATCAGTCTGCCTGAAACGCCGTCCACCGATGGCGATGGCAGCTCAAGTCTTGCAGGCACTGAAGCGGTCCTGCCTGCCGGTGTATACCAGCACGCCGTCAAGGCCATGAGGCTGGGCAATAATGATACGTTATGGCTCAGCGATGGTATGGGGCTCAAGGTCAGGGCAGTTATCACAGACAGCTCGGAAGGGATGGTCCGCATAGAGGGCCAGTCATATGAATCTGCCCCCCAGATCAGGCTGGGCCTTATCCAGGCGCTGGCGAAATCCGGACGGGATGAACAGGCTGTTGAAATGGCTGTGGAGATTGGGGCGGATGCTGTCATCCCGTGGCAGGCTGACCGCAGCATAGTCCAGTGGAAAGGCCCCAGGGCTGCTAAAGGGCGGGAGAAGTGGCATGACCGCCTTGTTATGGCAGCGGAACAGTCACGGCGCTCCCGGGTGCCTGAGCTGGGGCAGCTTATGGTTACGAAACAGCTGGTCCCGTGGGCTGCCGGGCAGGTTCAGTCCGGCAATGCGGTTATCGTGCTCCATCAGGATGCAGCTGATACATGGGGGGATATATCGCGTACGCTTTTAGAACAGTATGCCCGGACCATGGATGATGGTGCTGCCCGTGATGCAAGGGACAACGCATCAGCCCCCAGATATATTTATATTGCTGCAGGCCCTGAGGGTGGGATCAGCAGCAGTGAGATTGAACAGCTGAGATCTGCCGGGGCGTATATAACACTGTTGGGCAGGAATATCCTGCGCGCTTCGAGTGCCGGCCCTGTTGCACTGGCTCTGCTTTCCGAAGCTTTTGGGAGGTTCAGTGCAGGACGGCAGGAGCCAATATAGAGGATATCCGGTAAAATATAAGCCAAAAAGGAGCTTAAAATGCATACTGAAGAAGACTGCCTGTTCTGCAGGATTGTTGCCGGCACAGTGCCGAGCACTAAAGTGTTTGAGAACAGTACAACGTATGCTTTTAAAGATGTCCATCCCCAGGCGAAAGTCCACGTACTCGTAGTACCGAAAAAGCATTACGCTGATGTGCATGAGCTGGCTGAGTCAGACCCCGCAGAACTGGCTGATATCATTAGTGTTGCCCAGCATATAGCGGATGAGGAATACCATGGCCATTTCCGTCTGGAGTTCAACACCGGCGAAGACGCAGGGCAAAGCGTATTCCATGTCCATGCACACGTGCTTACCGGGGAAAAATTAGAGGAGTAGTCCTGCAGCTATATGGCGTCAACAACAAGAACTGTTATCATACCGGATGAGCTTGAACCGGTGTCAGTATTCGGCCCGGAAGACAGTGTTATCCGTACAGTCGAAAAAGCATATCCCGAACTGTCTATAGCCGTCCGCGGGAATAGGGTCGCGATCGTGTCCCAGTATTCGCGGACCGAACCGCAGGCAGAGGAGGCGGAAAGTTTTATCCATGGGCTTATTGATGCCGCCTATACAGCGCCGATCGATGCGGACGAGGCCGGCAGGCTGCTGAATCACAGGATATCCAGGAAAACGGACCGCAAAGAGAGGAAAATCATTTCGCGTAATCCGCGGGGCGGCCCCAGACTAAACAGCCCGGATCTGCGCCGCAAAGGTACCGCCGGCACAGGAAGCAGCGATAACGGTGTTTTGGGCACTGTGCATACGCTAGGCGGGCGTATGCCCAGTGTGATCACTATGGCGCACGGTACCCCGGTACGTGCGAAAACACCGGGACAGGCAGCATATGTCAGTGCGATAGGGACGCATACTGTGACATTCGCTATTGGCCCGGCGGGAACGGGGAAAACATATCTTGCTGTGGCCAAAGCAGTGCGGGCTTTTGATGACGGGACAGTGCGGCGGATCGTCCTTACCCGGCCCGCTGTAGAGGCTGGGGAATCCCTGGGGTTCCTTCCGGGGACGCTTGATGAGAAAGTGGACCCCTATCTGCGCCCTCTGTATGATGCCCTTGCTGACATGCTGGGCAATGAACGCTTGCAGCGCTATCTGTCCAACGGCACCATTGAAGTGGCCCCGCTTGCATATATGCGCGGACGGACTTTGAATGATGCTTATGTGATCCTTGACGAGGCGCAGAATACAACCCAGCATCAGATGAAGATGTTCCTGACCCGTTTAGGATTCAACACCCGTATGATCATTACCGGGGATTCCACACAGGTCGATTTCGCAGTACGCAACTCAGGGCTCAAGGATATTGAAGATATCCTTGGAGGTGTTGATGATATTGCTTTCATACACCTTGACAGCCGTGATGTGGTCAGGCACAGCCTGGTCGCCAGGATAGTAGATGCCTACCAGGAATACGGCGGCAGGCAGGAAGCAGAGCACAGGGAGGAACAGCAGTGAGCGTTGATATTACCAATGAGACCCAATGGGATATCAATCCTATGGTATTTTCCGATCTGGCAGTATGGACGATGGACCAGATGCATGTCAGCACACACAGTGACCTTTCGGTCTCCTTTATTGAGCCTGAGCCTATGGCCCAGCTGCATATGCGCTGGATGAACCTTGAAGGGCCTACTGATGTCATGAGTTTCCCGATGGATGAGCTGCGTCCGGGGAGCGGGCGAAATTATCCGGAAGGGCTGCTCGGCGATATCATCCTCTGCCCTCGGGTGGCAGCGGACCAGGCTGCTGCTGCGGGGCATTCCACGATCGAAGAGATGATGCTCCTGACGGTCCACGGGATCCTCCATCTCCTGGGGTACGACCATTCGACCCCCGCAGACGAACAGCGCATGTTCGGCATACAGCGCCAGCTCCTGCTTACTTTCCTTTCTGTGCGTTCAGGGACGCTCAATGATGTGGCCCCTCCCGGTAACGGCAGTGGTACGGACAGTGAAGGCTTTATCACATACACCGATATCGATACAGATACGGCTGCAGATGCAGCTGCCGGGGAAAGTGCAGCAGAATAATGGATATCCCAACACTGATTGCTATCGCAGCCCTTACTGCTGCAGCAATCCTTACTGTGTGGTTTGCTATCATCATGGCGGTCTGCGAAACTGCTATCGGCCGGGTATCACGGTCAACGCTCAACAATATGGTTGTTGAGGTACAGACGAATGATGAATCCGATTTTGTCAGCAGGAGGAAGCTTAAGCGTATCCATGCGGTGCAGAAGTTTGTCACGCATCGTTATGCTACAGCTGCATCATGCTCTTTTATGCGGATCGTTGCCAATATATGCGAAGGCGTTTTTATAGCGGTTATTGCCCAGCTTGCCGGCGCTGCAGTATGGCTCCAGCTGCTTTCAGGGGCCATTGCAGCGCTGGCCGTGGCAGTCATATCTAATTTTGTCCGTCCGCGGACATCAAGTATCGATTCTGTCCACGTTATGATGCGGTATTCCCGTCTGGTGGCGTTTGTCCTGGCTCTGACGCCGTTCACCCTCCACTCGGAGAAGAACAGGTCTTCCAGGCTCGAAGAGCAGAACCTGTCTGATGATGAAGAGGTTGAAAAAGCCCATCTTGAGCAGGGGCGTGCAGCAATCGAACGGCTTGTCGAAAATAATATTTTTGACAAAGAGATTTCTGAGATGCTGCGTAATGTGTTGACGCTGTCGGATACCCTCACACGTGAGATCATGGTCCCCAGGACCGATATGTTCTGTGTCGGGACGGACACAACGCTGGGCAGCCTGCTGAAAATGTGCTCGCGGTCAGGCTTCTCCCGGGTGCCCGTTATCGGGGAGTCTGTTGACGACCTCGCTGGGATGGCATACCTGAAAGATGCTGTCCGTGCGGTTGCCTTCAACCCCTCAGCCGGCAGCCGTACTGTCGATACTATAACCCGCAGCCCAATGCTTGTGCCGGAATCCAAGCCGGTTGACGACCTGTTCCACGATATGCAGGCTGAACGGCAGCATGTAGCGGTAGTTGTTGATGAATACGGCGGCATCGCAGGTATGGTGACCATTGAAGATGCACTGGAACAGATCGTCGGCGAAATGGAAGATGAACATGACCGTGTACAGCATCAGGATCCTGAACAGCTGGAAAACGGCGGCTGGAAGGTCCCTGCGCGCACATCACTTGCCGATATTGAAGAGCTTTTCGAAATGGATATAGATGAGGATGATGTGGATACGGTATACGGGCTGCTTACCAAAGCCCTGGGGAGTGTGCCGATCGTAGGTTCAACAGCCGCGATCCACGGATTGCAGCTGACAGCTGTGGACCAGGCCGGCCGCCGCAAGAAAGTCTCCACGATAGTTGTTGAACGGGAAAGCATAGGCCGTCAGCACAGCGGCAGCAGCGAGGATGACGGCAATGAGTAAAGGTAGGGAAAACATGCCTGAAATCCAGGATAACGCCGGCGCTGAAGGTTTCCGGTCAGGGTTCATTGCTGTTGTCGGACGCCCGAATGTCGGCAAATCGACCCTTATCAATGCCCTTGCAGGCAGGCAGATCGCTATTACGTCATCAAAACCTGAAACCACACGTAAAGCTATCCGTGCCATCGTCACTACAGGATCCTGCCAGATCGTCCTGGTCGATACCCCGGGGATACACCGGCCGAGGACAGTCCTGGGACAGCGGCTTAACGATATCGTTGACGAATCCCTGGCAGACAGCGATGCTGTCGCTTTCCTTCTGCCTGCCGACCAGGAGATCGGCCCCGGGGACAGGAGGATCCTCAGCCGCCTGCGCCAGCAGTTTTCCTACAAGGACAGTGAGGGGCAATGGCAATGGTCCAGGCCTGTTTTAGGGGTGATCACTAAAATCGATCGCTGCACAAGGGATATCCTGGTCAGCAAGATCATGGAAATCGACCAGTTCGGGCATTTCTCGCAGATCGTCCCCGTATCCGCATTACAGTCAGATAATGTTGATGAAGTGCTTGGCGTTTTCCGTGAGGCCGTGCCGGAGGGTCCCCAGATGTATCCTGAAGGCCAGGTATCTGAAGAGCCTCCTGAGGAAACGATAGCAGAGCTTATCCGCGGGACCTTCCTTGAGGAGCTTGACGATGAGCTCCCCCATTCTCTGGCTGTAGTGGTGGATTCGGTGGAGTATCCTGAAACCGGGGAAGCTGAAGGGGATACTGCGCAGGAAGGCGGCAAGGCCATAGTCCATGTTTCGATCTATGTAGAACGCGATTCCCAGAAGCCTATCATTATTGGACGGAAGGCACAGAATCTGGTAAAAGTAAAAAAGAGGCTGAGGACCCCGGTCAACCGTCTGGTAGGGCAGAAAGCGGCGCTGGACCTGCATGTTAAGGTTGCCAAAAGCTGGCAGTCCGACCCTAAGAAGATCCAGCGGCTGGGGTTTATATAAATCAGCATCACAGGGATATACAGGAATAAGGAGTTCATATGAGTATCCATAACGGCAGTGAAGATGCCACTGTTAATGTGGCGATACTCGGCCTTGGCCGTATCGCTGAACGGATGGCTGCAACCCTGGCAGAAATGAGAAACGATGTCCGGTACAGCAAGGCTGTAATCCTTTATGCCGCGGCAACACGGGATGACCGGCAGCGGGCGCAGAGGTTCGCAGAAAAATACGGATTCGCGCATGCGTACGGGTCATACGATGAGCTGCTCAACGATGAGGCTGTGGATCTCGTCTATATTGCTACACCTCATGCATTCCATGCAGAACAGGCCATTGCATGTATGGAGCACGGCAAGAACGTACTCGTTGAGAAATCATTTACCGCAACAGAAGAGCAGGCCAAGAAAGTGATAGAAGTATCGCACAGGACCGGGCTGCTGTGTGCCGAGGCGATATGGACGCGGTATATGCCAAGCCGCCGGATGATCCT
>ERZ773005.801-NODE-801-length-20280-cov-12.175179_pt1 | contig 20280 bp, 13 predicted proteins | sample MGYA00580666_ERZ773005 | MGnify/ENA primary metagenome ERZ773005 (study PRJEB29015, sample SAMEA2737999) | human oral metagenome | biome: human oral; feature: human-associated habitat; material: dental | place: China | collected 2061 ...
CATCCATTGGGTGTTTAGCCACATAGTAGTGACCCATCTCAGGGTGACCGACACCTCCGATAAACTCACCACGTTGGATAACACCTGCACCAATCCCTGTACCGATCGTGTAGTAAACCAAGTTTTCGATACGACCGCCGGCATTATTACGAGCAACCACTTCACCATATGCAGAACTGTTTACGTCTGTCGTGAAATACATAGGCACGTTTAGAGCGCGACGAAGTGCACCAAGCAAGTCAACATTTGCCCAGTTAGGTTTTGGAGTTGTTGTGATAAATCCGTAAGTTTTTGAGTTTTTATCGATATCTATTGGACCAAATGAACCAATGGCAAGTCCTTCAAGATTGTCGAATTTTGAGAAGAACTCGATGGTTTTATCGATTGTTTCAATAGGTGTTGTTGTAGGAAATTGTACCTTTTCTACAACGTTATAGTTTTCATCTCCGACAGCACAGACAAATTTTGTACCGCCCGCTTCCAAGCTTCCGTATAGTTTTGTCATGATTAACCTCTTGTATTTATTTTCTTTATTATAGCATATTTCTAGACTGAAAATTGCTCAATATTTTAGATTTTCCTCTGTAAATTTTACCATTCAAGCAAAAACGAACAAACATGACATTTGTTCGTTTTTATGAATCTATTAAGCTTTAACTTCGATGATTGCATCACCCTTAGCAACTAATCCAGAAGCAACTGGATTTACTGAAGCAAATTCCGCAGTGTTTGTTACGATAACCATAGTTGTGTTATCCAGACCTGCAGCAGCAATCTTAGCTGAGTCAAATGTTCCAAGAACATCTCCAGCTTTAACCTTGTCACCTTGGGCAACTTTATGGTTGAATCCTTCACCGTTCATTGAAACAGTATCGATACCAACGTGGATCAAGATTTCAGCTCCGTTAGCTGTTCTTAGGCCATAAGCATGTCCTGTTGGGAAGACAATTGTCACTTCAGCATCAGCTGGTGCGTAAACAACATCTTCACTTGGTTTTACAGCGATACCTTGTCCCATAGCTCCACTTGAGAAGACTGGATCATTCACATTTGAAAGAGCAACGACATCACCAACGATTGGTGTTTGGATAACACCTTCGCTAGGTGAAACCACAGTACCAGTTACTGCTTCTTCTGTTAAACGGTCAGTTTCAGCTTCAGAAATTGCTCCTGAAACTTCTTCTACTTCATCTTCGTAACCAAACATGTAAGTAAGAGCAAAACCAAGTACAAATGATACAGCTACCATAAGAAGGTATTGTAGAAGTTGTCCGTTACCAATGTAAAGCATTGTACCAGGGATGATTGTGATACCATTACCAGTACCAGCAAGTCCAAGGATAGATGCCAATCCACCACCGATTGCACCAGCAATCAATGAAAGGAAGAATGGTTTACGGAAACGCAAGTTAACCCCGAAGATAGCAGGCTCAGTAATACCTAGGAAGGCAGAAAGAGCAGCTGGGAAGGCAAGTGTTTTAAGTTTAGGATTTTTAGTTTTCACACCAACGGCTACTGTCGCAGCACCTTGAGCAGTCATGGCAGCTGTGATGATAGCGTTGAATGGGTTAGCATGGTCAGCAGCAAGCAATTGAACTTCAAGCAAGTTGAAGATGTGATGAACACCTGATACGACGATTAATTGGTGAACTCCACCAATCAAGAAACCACCAAGTCCGAATGGCAAGTTAAGAATAGCTTTTGTTCCAATGAGGATGTAACTTTCAACAACGTGGAAGACTGGTCCGATAACAAACAATCCAAGGATTGACATTACAAGGAGTGTTACGAACGGTGTTACCAAGAGGTCAAGTACATCTGGAACAACTTTACGAACAGCTTTTTCAAATTTAGCTCCGACAACCCCGATAATGAAGGCTGGAAGAACTGAACCTTGCAAACCTACAACTGGGATAAATCCGAAGAACTGCATTGCAGTTACTTCACCACCAGACGCAACAGCCCAGGCATTTGGAAGTGAACCAGAAACGAGCATCATACCAAGAACGATACCAACAGCTGGGTTACCACCGAATACACGGAAGGTTGACCATACAACCAAACCTGGCAAGATGATGAAGGCTGTATCTGTAAGGATTTCTGAGTAAATCTTCACATCATCTGGAAGTGTAATTCCAAGAGCAGTCAAGAGACCACGAACACCCATGAAGAGACCAGTTGCTACGATAACTGGAATGATTGGAACAAAAACGTCACCGAAAGTACGGATAGCACGTTGGAACCAGTTTCCTTGTTTAGCAGCTTCTGCTTTCATATCTTCTTTAGAAGATGTTGGCAAACCAAGTGCAACGACTTCGTCGTACATCTTGTTTACTGTACCAGTACCAAAGATGATTTGGTATTGGCCTGAGTTAAAGAAAGCTCCTTGAACTTTATCCAAGTTCTCAATCACTTCCTTATTGATTTTTCCTTCATCTTTGACCATGACACGTAGACGAGTCGCACAGTGGGCAACACTGTTGACATTTTCACGTCCGCCAAGGGCTTCGATGACCTTTTTTGCAATATCCTGATTGTTCATTTGCAAAAATCTCCTTATAAAATTTTGTTCTTGTTTGAAAGCGATTTTATTCGCCCTACGACTATTATTTTATCACGTTTCTAAAATATGTCAAGCGTTTTGCAGAATTTTTTAAACCCTTTCTTTTTTCTCTGATTATTTTTGCTCGTTTTTGAGGGTTATTCTCTTTTTCCTCAAAAAAATATCTTTATACTTGAGGAATCAAGGCTTTTATTTACATTTTCTTTCATTTTTTCGTGAAAATTTGCCAGATTTCCTTTACTCGATTTATGGCAATCGTTTGACATGTTTTTCTTTTTTTTAACATAAAAGACTTGCTTTTTTTGCCGAAAACGTTTACTATTAATAATAGAATAGAACTTATGGAGGAAAGATAAAATGGAATGGACAACTGAGCGCCGTTACAGACGCTACGAAGACTGGTCTAATGATGAAATCAAACAAATCAAGGAAAAGATGGGACAATCTCCGTGGCACACTCATTACCATGTCGAGCCTAAAACAGGGCTTCTCAACGACCCAAATGGTTTTTCTTATTTTGATGGCAAATGGATTCTCTTTTACCAGAACTTCCCCTTTGGTGCAGCCCATGGGTTGAAGTCTTGGGTGCAGCTTGAAAGTGATGATTTAGTGCACTTTACAGAAACTGGAGTCAAAGTTTTGCCAGATACTCCATTTGATAGCCACGGTGCCTACTCTGGTTCTGCCATGCAGTTCGGCGATCAGTTGTTCCTATTTTATACTGGAAATGTCCGTGATGAAAATTGGATTCGTCACCCTTACCAGATTGGTGCTCTGATGGATAAGGATGGCAAGATTACAAAGATTGACAAGATCTTGATTGACCAGCCATCAGACTCTACTGATCACTTCCGTGACCCACAAATTTTTAACTTCAAGGGTCAATATTATGCCATCGTCGGTGGACAGGACTTGGAGAAAAAAGGCTTCGTCCGTCTCTACAAGGCTGTGGACAATGATTATACAAACTGGCAAGCAGTTGGCGACCTTGACTTTGCTAACGACCGTACTGCCTACATGATGGAATGCCCAAATCTGGTCTTTGTAGGGGAGCACCCTGTCCTTCTCTACTGCCCACAAGGATTGGATAAGGGTGTCCTAGACTATGATAATATCTATCCAAACATGTACAAAATCGGGGCTTCCTTTGATTCTGAAAATGCCAAAATGGTAGATGTGTCTCCACTGCAAAATCTAGACTATGGTTTCGAAGCCTATGCAACGCAAGCCTTCAACGCTCCAGATGGACGTGCACTAGCAGTAAGTTGGCTTGGGTTACCAGATGTTTCTTACCCATCTGACCGTTTTGACCACCAAGGAACCTTCTCATTGGTCAAAGAACTCACTATCAAAGATGGCAAACTCCACCAATATCCTGTCTCAGCTGTCAAAGAACTTCGTTCTTCTGAAGAGGTCTTCTCAAATCGTACTCAAACCAATAACACCTACGAAATCGAACTAAACTTAGAAGCCAATAGTCAGAGCGAGATTGTCTTACTTGCTGATAAAGAAGGCAAGGGACTTTCAATCAACTTTGACCTTGTAAATGGTCAAGTGACAGTGGATCGTAGCCAGGCTGGTGAGCAGTACGCCCAAGAATTTGGAAGCACTCGTTCTTGCCCAATCGACAAGCAAACTACTACTGCTAACATCTTCATCGACAATTCTGTTTTTGAAATTTTTATCAATAAAGGAGAAAAAGTATTTTCTGGTCGCGTCTTTCCGAATGCCGATCAAAATGGTATCCTGATCAAATCTGGAAACCCAACCGGAACCTACTATGAATTAGATTATGGTCGCAAAACTAACTGATGTCGCAAAACTTGCTGGTGTCAGCCCTACTACCGTTTCTCGGGTTATCAATAAAAAAGGTTATCTGTCTGAAAAAACCATTCTCAAGGTCAATGAAGCCATGAGAGAATTGGGCTATAAGCCCAACAATTTAGCTCGTAGCCTCCAAGGAAAATCAGCTAAGTTGATTGGCTTAATTTTCCCAAATATTTCCAATGTTTTCTATGCAGAATTGATTGATAAGTTGGAACACCAACTCTTTAAAAATGGATACAAGACCATCATCTGTAACAGCGAGCACGACTCTAAGAAGGAACGGGAGTACATCGAAATGCTAGAGGCCAATCAGGTCGACGGTATCATTTCTGGTAGTCATAACTTGGGAATTGAAGACTACAATCGTGTAACAGCGCCAATCATTTCCTTTGACCGAAACTTGTCTCCAGACATTCCTGTTGTCTCCTCTGACAACTACGGTGGCGGGGTTCTCGCTGCCCAAACCTTGGTCAAGACAGGTGCCCAGTCTATTATCATGATTACAGGGAATGACAATTCCAATTCGCCTACTGGACTGCGTCATGCTGGTTTTGCCTCTGTACTCCCAAAAGCGCCTATTATCAATGTTTCGAGTGACTTTTCTCCCGTCAGAAAGGAAATGGAAATCAAGAATATCTTGACTCATCAGAAACCAGATGCTATCTTTGCTTCAGATGATCTGACAGCCATCTTGGTTATCAAAATAGCTCAGGAACTGGGAATCTCTGTTCCTGAAGAGCTCAAAGTCATCGGCTATGATGGGACTTACTTTATCGAAAACTACTACCCTCAACTGGCGACCATCAAGCAACCCTTGGAAGAGATTGCCCAACTCACTGTTGATCTTCTCTTGCAGAAGATCGAAGGCAAGGAAGTCGCGACAACTGGTTACTTCTTACCAGTCACCCTATTACCTGGAAAAAGTATTTAAGTACAAAAAACTCAGACGAATTCGTCTGAGTTTTTTATGATCTTAAGTTTTCGAGATAGCGCTGGGCTGTCTCTAAGTTAAAGGTTTTATCTGCGATGAGGTGCTCAACGAGGGGAGCAACTTCAGACTCACTAGCACCTGCTAGGAGAGCTAAGGATTTGGCCTGTAACTTCATGTGACCTTGCTGGATGCCCGTACTCACCAAGGCTTTGAGGGCCGCAAAGTTTTGGGCGAGACCGATAGAAACGATAATCTGAGCTAAGGATTTTAGTCTCGTTTTTCCAATCAAAAAATGTTGAGCATTTAGTTCTGAAAATCTCTAAGAAAACAGATGCAAGACAAATTTTCTTATACTCTGCTACATGTTTTTTACCCAACTGATGTTATTGTTACCAAATGTCTCCATGATGACTTCATTCGATTTACTTGTCTTCTCCTTTGTTATGTAAGATGTCTTCTTTGACACAAAATATGCTTTTTTCCTATAAAAAAACACTCCTATCTCTAATTTACCAGTTTTCAATAGGGAGATTTTCTTATATCTCATTTTATGTAGTCAATCCCCCGCGTGTGCGGGAAAAACTTGACTTGTTTAAGGATAGAGTAAACGTGGATAGGATCATCCCCGCGTCTGCGGGAAAAACTTGCTTGATGGCTACAAAGGAAAAATTGGTGGAGGATCACCCCCGCGTCTGCGGGAAAAATAAACATGAAAGCCAGTTCAATTCCTGTATCCAGGATAGGATCATCCCCGCGTGTGCGGGAAAAACTCCATTGATAAGCTAAAGTTGCTAAAAATACTGGGATCACCCCCGCGTCTGCGGGAAAAACTCAACGTTTTCATTCGTGAGATAATACCATTCAGGATCACCTCCGCGTGTGCGGGAAAAACATCGCTAGACTGCTGATTTGCTTGTCTTGTTCAGGATCACCCCCGCGTGTGCGGGAAAAACCAATTCTTCATCTTTTTTAAGAAGTGAACTTAAGGATCACCCCCGCGTCTGCGGGAAAAACAGTGGAGCAGTCAAACCCAATCGGCTTCTATCAGGATCACCCCCGCGTGTGCGGGAAAAACGTAAGGATTGCAGCACTTGAAACGTCTTGCGTAGGATCACCCCCGCGTATGCGGGAAAAACTCACCCTCATGGTCATTGATAGTCATAATCATGGGATCACCCCCGCGTGTGCGGGAAAAACCTACCGTCATTCTTACCGATGACCAAGCCCTCAGGATCACCCCAGCATGTGCGGGAAAAACAGATTGGCAAAGAATATCGCAAGAGCAGTGGTAGGATCACCCCCGCGTGTGCGGGAAAAACTGTTCTACGTAAATAAAGCTGACACGATCACTTATTTTAGGAAGTTCTCGCAGAGATGTTTTCTTCGTTCCACTTTTTTTTACCATGATTCGTTTCCCAATGGAATAACGGTCATTAAACCAAAACCGTATGCTTTTTTCTTTCCCATTCCTTCAGTCAAAAGCTTCTTAAAAAGATCTGCATCACTAACTGTTAAGACCCCTTCATAAACAACCTTTATCAATCGGATAGGTTTAACAGCTTTTTTAAACACCTCATAACCACGTTCAACGATTGAAAAATCTTCTTTTATCAGTGAGAATCCATTTTTGTCAGAGCGTTCTACTAGATAATTCATCTGATGTTCACTCGTAATATGAGGTTTTACAATACCTCTTTTAAGATTATCTGGTGATACTAAGGAAATAACTGGATTAAGCACCACTCGAAATTTCATTCGGCTACCAGTATAGATGTTATCTAAAAATTGTTGATAATCCTTGGTTTGAGCACTACCAGCAACCCCATATTTTTCTAATCCTTGTAAATCAGGTTTATTTTTACTAACAATAATCAGGTAATCTTTATCTTGGATACGATCTATACGCCATAATTTTCTTGTTCGAATAGATTGTTCCATTTCTTCTGGAAAACTCTCTTCTACCCAAGCATGATATGCGCCTATATGTGTTAAGCGCCTAATTTTTCGGCGATTGGTCCGATCAATTTCTACTCTTGAGATATACATACCATCAATCTCCTATACTCTTAAAAACATCATGTGCCGTATTTTTATCTCGAAACGAATTCCGAACTTGAACCAGTTCTCTAGTTTCATACCTATAGCCAAATCTTCTCCCCTTTTGTGAAAAAGACTTGACAACATCTTGTCTCAATTGATAAATACCTCTATCGGTTAAATGTCTATCAGAATAGATTTCTAAAGTTACGGCATCCATAAACTTTCTTTTCATAAACCATGGTGAAGCTTGCCATTCAAGAGTTCTCAAACTTTCAACTGCTCCAATCTCAGTTTCACCTAAGATAAAATCTGCAGTCAACGGCAGAGCCCTTCTTCCCATAAATGGTTGGAAATAGGGATTTCTCAAAGCTTGTAAAATCATTTCCAAAAACTGCTCATTATTATGAGAAAGAGCCACTACAAAAACAGCATCTTCTAAATAATAACGATTTGTGACATAATTTCGTTCAAACTTTCCTTTTTCTGTATACTTCTGTGCAATATGAAAATCTCTGAGTAAATTTCCTTGTTGATCCACTCGAACTGCAAAATCCAGCTCGTTTAAACGAACAATTTTTTCATCATCGTCTCGACGATATCCTAGACTTGAAGCAATCAACCCAATAACAGAACTCTTAGAAGGATAAAAATCCGTATGTCTTGTTTCGAAATGTGAACTTGTCCCCCAAGATTGCAAAGGACCAGCAAATTTCAACAAAATAGTCTTCATGCCATTCACCTATTTTTTGAGGAATTGTTCTAAGGTTTCCGAAAAATCTTTTAATAATTCTGAAACTGAATATTTTTCCTCACCAATTTGTTTTAAACTCTCATTTTCATCCAAAGTCACATAGAAAGTCAAAAGTGGTTTATTCACGAATTTTTCAACTCTTGTATACTCTTTAGACAGTTTTTCAATAGATTTCGCCACATAACCATCTGTTGATTTAACTGGTTCTTCAAAAGCACTGACAAGATTAACAGGACGATCATCACGCAAAGAAACGATTAGAGCCTGCGGTAAAGTTTGATTGGCAAAAGTATTCACTTTTCCTGTCGGGAGGGAATTTGCAAATGCTTCGATGAATAAATTCAAACTGTTCTTTAAGGATTTCTCATCCTCTAGTTGTTTTGATAATTCATGAATCGCAACATTGGCATAACGATAGAGCGTAGAAGAGTTAAATTCGATGGTTCCCAGCATACCTGCACCTGCATTATCCTCTGGAGCTAAATCATCAATAGCAGTAAAGAAATCAAATTCAGTTTGTACAGCATGTGTTGAAATAGCATGAGCAACTTGAGAGGAAGCATCCTCGTTTAGAACTGGATCTTCAGCTACCATTCGACCGAACATAGCAACATCAATGGCTGGATTTGAGTTAGCTAGTTTTTGAAGTTCCTTTTTATCAGTCAGATTTTCATAGGCTGCTTGAGCTAATTTCTCAGCTTGTCTATCCCCCATAAAGTAAAGTGCCTTGACTTTACCTTTTTTCTTAATTCCAGTAGCTATCAAGACTGTATCTGCTTTGGTTAGTGCATCTTCAAAACTGATAGAATTATCTAGTTCTACAATTTTACCCGCAACATACCTTACAATGTCTTTTGTTCGGACACCGACATTTGACTGTTCTCCATAAGTATTAAAATAGTCTCTTATAGCTCTCTTCCAAGCTTGAGAACTCACGCGCGATCTTTTTACGCCACCGTACTGAGCAGTCTTTGGGCTACCTGTATCATCTCTATTCATATTTGAAGGTGGTAAGGTTTGTATAGCATGAATATCTAAAAATAAGCGTTGGTTAGTTGTCATTGTGTTTTTCTCCTTTGATTTGTTTATAATATGATCTTGCCCAATTTAGGCGAAGATTTTCTTGTACATTTTTTAAAAACCAATACAAGTCTTCAGCTAACTTAGCATAATCAACCTTTGTAGCAGGAGACTTTGTTTTGAGCAACATCATCATGTGGCGTAAATGGTAGATCAACTCTTCAAAAGTTGATGATGTAATCATAACATTGAACCTTCTGTCAATGGCTGTCGTGTCATCTCCTTTTCGAAGTTGACTAAGAGCAGAACCGATATTTTGATAAGTATCGGGCTCATCTAACATCACACTGGTTGAAGTTCCTTGTTGATGTAAGGCGTAAAATTGGATAGCTGTATAAATCGCTAACTCCTCATAGCTAGGCTGCTGGTATGAATTGACGAACTCCTCTGGTAAATGCTCAAATAAAATCGGCCAGATATCTGTTGCATCGCTCAAGGGTTTACCCAACGTTTTTCTAATTTTGGCCAGTGCGGCTTTACTCAATGGTGACTCCAACTCATAACTCAATTGTCTAATAATTCTTTTTGTGACAGAACCAACTGTCTGTTTGGATTGTTCCAACACACACACCTCCTATTTTAATTGTTGATGAAGCAAATATTCAAATGAATTATAGGCAGTTGCAATATTTTTTATTCGACCATCTTTTTCAATGCCGAGGTAGTCCCTAGTTCCTCCGTGACCTAAGATGCTCTTTGCTTCAGCTTTAACCATTTTTTTCAGCAAATCTCTCCATTCTTTGATTTTAGGATCCTTTTCATCATCTGGTAGGATACTGGATAACCATTCTCGAAAAGGGTGATCGATTTTGAAATAGAGCATTTCAACCATCTGATTAGTATAATTGTTGTTTGAGATATTCCTGATTTCTTTTAGTTCCTCTATATAGCGTTTATATACTTTGGAAATGACAGTTTTTGTTTCTTCTACCACCTCATTAATACGTGGTACCCAACCACTCTCATTAAAATCCGCCAAAACTAAATCATTGATAAGTATAGAGTCAATAACTTCATCAGTTGGAAGCCATGAAGTAGCATTTCCATCATCCTGCATACTAATGGAAATAATATTAAATAATCTATTTCCTATTATGTCACCTATATCTCCGAGCCAATCAATAATTCCCGGTTTTCTAAAGTGCCCTGTTCTATCTTCTACTGCTAGCAAACCAAATGACCGCCACAACGATTGATTCAAGAGATGTTTCCTAGGAGTATAGCTATCTTTATTTTCTCCTGTAGTATTATATTTCCATGTTGTCATCGGCTCTAAAAAATTGTCCCGATGATTAATTTCGGGTAATTTTACAATCTCAAAAGAGAAAGGCTTATTTAAATCATATTCTGGATCAATATAAATCCCTCTGCTCCAAATCGTATACAGATTAGCTAAATCTGTACATTCACTACCAAACAAATAGCGATTAATATTATCAGAACTAGCAAATTCCCAACAGGGACATTGAATACTTTCTAAATTACCATGGTCATAGAATGGCAAGATACAATTTAGTAACAGCGTTTCAAATAAAGAAGTTCCCTGTATAAAAACTGCCCCGATATCAAACAACCAGCCCTTTGACACTTTATATTTTTCTTTTCCAAAAATAACTTTATCGGATAATCCTGAGTACCCTTGAAAAGTTAAAAGCCATCGTGTAACTTCGGAAGCAGTCAGTTGTTCTTTATTTTTACCATTCTTTGGGGAAAATAAGGCTAACTTATTCTCACTCTCTGAAATCGTTCTATTGATATTTTTCCCAGAGATACTGCTTGCTTTTGCTTTACTAATTTTGTCTGCTACAATATCCTCTTTTCTAACTTGAAAAAATGGATATTCCTTATCAAATAAGTAAAAGCGATCCCGCCATTTTTCTAGGTAATGACTAACAATGTCTGGGAACTTACCACTTTCCCAAAGATCTTTCCATGTATCATATAAATCATCCTGATAGTCAGCAATATCAGATTCTTCCACAGGCTCAATTTGTTTAAACCGCTCATCTACTGCCAGATACTCATAGACATTACCATCTGCATCAAAGCGTGAAAAGACAGTATGTAACACAGCCAGCAAAACTCGCAGCACAGCAAAATCTTGCGTTTTTGTATCTCCTGCTAAATCTTTGTACTGATGAGCATTTATAAATAATTCCTGCAAGGAAACTTCTTTTGTTGTTCCTTTTTCATCATAAACGACAGAAATCCAGGGTTCATCTAGTAAATTAAATCGACTCATTCTTATTTAACCTCTCCGTTGTAATCCCATATTTTTTATCATATAAGAGTTTAAACCCATTGAGAATAAACTCATTGTTTTCATCAAAAATAATCCCGAGAGCTCCTTTTAACCACGATGAATTTCGCCATTGACTTAAATAGCTGTTGTTATACCTTTCAAGCTCTTCAATAGTTTGATCGATATTATAGCCCTTGGATAAACTCATAGGAAGTCGTAAAGTATTTTGTGCTACTTTTTTAGCGACCAAAGGATTATCAATATTCTGAGATATATCTTGATTTTCAATAAATAAGCTATAGCCATCAGACATTTTTTTTAAAGCAATCACTTCAATTGTATCTTCAACATCACGAACCTGAGCATTAGATTTTTCTTCACTATCGTTTGGATGCAGGTTCTTCAACCAACCAATCAGACTATTGTTTCTATGTCTCGATATTTTTAAGACAGGATCATTGATACGGTATGTTCTTGCCTTTGTTTCCTTATTCTTAATCGTGACATCATGCTCCGTCTTAGCATCTAAATATTTTTGCTGAAATTCCTGACTTGAAAACTCAATTGTAAAATCTGGACTATAAACTTTCTGGACTAATGGTGAAATATCATCTGGCAATCTCATGATATCTGGTAAAAAGTGCTGAGTTCTGGCTAACAGATAATCACCATAAACAAAACTACTTCCTTCTTCAAAATCCAACTCTTGGGAAGTTCCTAAAACGTAAAACCTAGCTATTTCATGCTTTTGAGGCCGTTCTATTTGGTGTCGATGAAGTCGTCCAATACGTTGTATTAGCAAATCCATAGGTGCCAGATCACTTATCATCACATCGAAATCAATATCCAAGGATTGCTCAATCACCTGAGTTCCAATGATAACTTTCTTATGTGGACGGTCTACATTTTTTCCGATTTGTTGTAATAATTCTTTCTCTTTTTGGATTCTTTCGGTCGCAATAAAACTGGAATGAAGTAATTCCACCATATCATCTCCAAAAATTTCCGAAAAGTTTCTTGCCAACTCTTGGGATCTTCTCACTGTATTGACAATGATTCCAACTACTCCACCGCCCTCAAGGGCATCTTTAACAGTTCCCAATAACTGCTCTTCTTGTAAACGAATGATGTGAATGTCTTTTATGTTTTGCTTATTGAATGTTGTAACTTGATAAATCTCTGAGCCATCATTATAAGTGATTAAAGGATAAACGTCTGTCTTTAATTGGTCCGTATTTTCAATATCTCGCCATTTGATCCCCATCCCAGACATATAGCTTTTAAGGATATTTTCTCTTTGTTGAGAAGGTAATGTCGCTGACAAAATGACTACCGGAACACCATAGGCTCCCATCCATTTTATCGCCTCCATCAAATATTGACTCATATAAGCATCATAAGCGTGAACTTCATCAATAATAACAACCTTTTTACTAAAACCTAGATGACGCAAAGCTAAATGTTTTTGTTTCAATGCTAACATTAAGAACTGATCAACAGTCCCCACTACAAAATCATCTAAAGCCGAAGTCTTTCTCCCAGAAAACCATTCATTAATGATAACGCTACCATTTTCTATATCATCAAAATTAAATGTATTAGCTTTAAGTTTTAAAAAATCTTCGTTTAGAGCTGCTTTCCCGTGTACCAACTGAATAGATAGTATGTCTTCAGAATCATCCTTTAAACTTTCAACCCATTTTTCAATACGATTAAAAATCCCATTCGATGTCGCCTGAGTTGGTAAACCAAAAAAAAGACCGCTTCTTCCCGTCTTAGTAGCTAACTGCTCTGCTGTAATCAATGAAGCTTCTGTCTTCCCTAACCCCATTGGTGCTTCTAGAACTACAATCCCAGGTTTAGATATTTGAGTAATAACATGAGATAAGGTTGATTGAACATTATTAGGTTCAAATCCAAATCTTTCCTTATAAAGACTATCTGGTTTTGAGATATATTTAGGTTGCCACAAACTAGTTTTTTTCCACCTTTCAAACCCATCTTGAAGGCGTCTTAACTTATCTACCTCCTCTTTTTCATTGACACTTAATAAAGGAAAGTAGTACTCATTACTAGCGATCCAGTCAGCCATAATCAGCAATCCTGATAAGATAACTTGAGCAGGCTGTTTAATTCTAGGAAGCTCTCTCACAGAGTCAAACCCCAACTCATCTAAAGCACCGTTGAAGATTTCTTTTTGAACCAAATCCCAATTCTTATGGATAGCACTCTCCTTACTTTCATTTTGAAAATAGTTTGAAAGATAGCTCCCTTGATTTTTTACATCCTCAATCGTATCAATCGGTCGTCCATGGTGTCCACCAATAATAGTCGAAATATCCTCTTGAACACCATAACTAGATAGCAAATATTGACCTGCAAGGCTGTGATGACTCTTTTTTGGTGATGATAGTTGAAGTGAACTAATTTTAGTAAATCCTGACTGCTCCAATTTTTCTAATAGTTGAATATCCAAATCATCTGAATTTGCAAATCCTCTTTGAGTTTGAAAGGCTGGAGTTGCTTTCCCGATATCATGAACAGCAGCTAAAAATTGTGCAAGTCGTTTCCCTAAACCGCCATCATGTGTTACTGAATCCAGAGAATCCTCAATCAGTTTTTTTTGCCCCTCACTTAACCAATGCTCCCAGAGAAGTCCAATTATATTTTTTGTATCTTCTAGATGCTGAGACAAGGGTAACCAAAAAAATCTACCATTTTCTTCCTTTTTCTTAGCCCAAAGAGTATCGGACTTTTTCTTAGACATGCTTCATCCCCTCTTCATCCCATTTTATATATTTCCATTTTATACCTAAAAGTTTTAAAATACAACAACAAACATGGAAGGGGTTACAAAAACATGCTGTTTTCTAAAGTAGTGTAAACATAAGAATGGGAAAATCCTTTTTAGAGGAGTTTTAAAACATTACTAGAATGATCTTTATTACTATAAAACCATTCACCATAGAATTGCTTCACTTCCATACCCTAAAGTAAGAAATGGATGATATTTCCCTTAAATTAACTGTAAAGGATTGTATTGTTGAAAATGGGTACATTCTCTGTGATTCAAATATCAAAAAAAGAGAGAATAATGTAATCCTCTCCTGTTCTTCGTTATATGTGAGACTTTTCAATTGACAATGAACTTGTTTTCCTTATGTTTCATTTTTTGAGACTAATACCACGGTTTCAACTGGCTAAGACCGCCAGACTTTTAAATATTGCTGAGCTGTCTCTAGGTTAAAGGTTTTGTCTGCAATAAGGCGCTCAACGAGGGGAGCAACCTCGGACTCACTAGCACCTGCTAGGAGAGCTAGGGATTTGGCCTGTAATTTCATGTGGCCTTGCTGGATGCCCGTACTGACCAAGGCTTTGAGGGCCGCAAAGTTTTGAGCAAGACCGATGGACACGATAATCTGAGCTAATTCCTTAGCTGAAGGATTTCCTAGTAGTTCATGACTGAGGGCTACACGAGGGTTGAGACCGATAGAGCCACCCTTGGTCGCTACCGGCATGGGTAGGGTCATCTCACCGACCAATTCTTCTCTTTCCATGTCCAGCGTCCATTGACTGAGACCTTGATAGCGTCCATCTCGACTGGCAAAGGCATGGGCCCCAGCTTCGATGGCACGCCAGTCATTACCCGTGGCAATCAAAATAGCATCAATACCATTAAAAATCCCTTTATTATGGGTAGCCGCTCGGTAGGGATCAACCTGCGCAAACTGGCTAGCCAAGGCTATTTTCTCCGCAATTTCTCGTCCTTGGTCCCTTTGGGGACTCAAGTAGCGAAAGGCGATACGACAGCTTGCAGTCACCAGAGAATCGGTCGCGTAGTTGGACAGGATTCCCATGAGACTCTGTCCTTGACTGAGTTCTTCTAAGACTGGCTTCAAGGCTTCCAGCATGGTGTTGAGCATATTGGCTCCCATGGCTTCCTGAGTATCGACATGGAGATAAACAACTAGAAAGTCTGTTTCACTTTTGATCTGCTCTACATGCAAATCACGCGCCCCGCCACCACGTTTGACGATAGAAGGATAGGCTTGATTGGCAAGTTCCAAGAGCTCCACTTTCTTGTTGGCAATCTTCTCTTGCGCTTTTTCAGGTTCAGCAACTTGATAAAGGGCTACCTGACCGATCATCTGGCGCTCATGTACTTGAGCAGTAAAGCCACCTGACCGTTTGATGATTTTGCTGGCATAGCTGGCTGCAGCAACCACAGACGGTTCTTCTGTCACATAGGGAACTGTGTAGTCCTGACCGTTCACCACAAGCTCTGGAATGATGGAATAAGGCAGAGAAAAAGTTCCCACCACATTCTCACTCAGCTGGTCTGCAACAGCCAAGCTGACTTGTTCATCCTGCTCGAGACTGGTTTGCCTTTCAGGACTAAGGAGCGCCTGAGCTTTCAGCAACTCCAGGCGCTCATGGTATGATTTTTTAGAAAATCCATTCCAACTTAACTTCATTATTTTTCAACCTTGCTATAACGGCGTTGGTGGTCGACAATTTCAACCAAGGCATAGTCTTGATGTTCATAACCTGTAAATTGAGCTGAGCCAGACTCATCCAACTGCAATTCTTCGAAGAAGACTTTTTCATAGTCTGTAACAGACAAGACTGTACGCTGCCGGAGTTTGCTCAAGCGCTCTTTGTCTAGATAAGCTTCATAGCCTTCGACCAATTCACCACTAAAGAACTCTGAAACAGCTCCACTTCCGTAACTGTAGAGGGCAATTTTATCTCCAGCCTTCAAAGTCTCTGCATTTTCCAAAAGAGAGAGAAGCCCGAGAAAGAGAGAACCCGTGTAGATATTTCCAATCATCTGACTGTAGAGAATGGATTTGTCAAAGTTTTCTTGCAAACTATCCTGCTTCTCCTGAGATAGAGTCTTGTCCATCATCTTGCGCAAGCCTTTTAGGGCCAACTTAGGATAAGGCAAGTGGAAACAGATGGCCGCAAAGTCACCCATGGTCCAATCATAGCGTTTCTTGTATTCATCCCAAGTCGTCATGAGACTGTCCAGATATTGCTGGGTTGAATAAACACCATTGACATAAGGAGTCGTTGAATAGTTTGGACGCCAGAAATCCATGATGTCACGAGTTTGAGCAACATTATCATTGTTAAAGGCCATAATGCGTGGATTTTGGGTGATCAACATCGCCACACTTCCAGCACCCTGAGTTGGTTCGCCCGGAGTTGCCACACCATACTTGGCAATATCACTGGCAATGACCAAGACCTTGGATTCTGGAGAATTTTCCACATGTAACTTGGCATAATGAAGGGCAGCTGTTGCTCCATAGCAGGCTTCTTTGATTTCAAAGCTACGGGAGAAAGGCTGAATGCCTAACAGACCATGAACAAAGACTGCCGCTGCCTTACTCTGGTCAATTCCTGACTCGGTCGCCACGATGACCATGTCGATTTCTTCTTTTTCTTTATCTGTGAGGATAGAGTTGCTGGCACTAGCAGCCAAGGTAACAATGTCCTCAGTCAGTGGCGCAATGCTAATTTCATTTAACAAGAGTCCCTTGCTAAATTTTTCGGGGTCAACTCCCCTCGCTTCTGCTAAGTCTTGTAATTTCAAGACATATTGACTGGTCGCAAAACCAATCTTATCAATACCGATTGTCATATTTACCTCTGTTTTTTCATTCATTGTAAAAAATCGTTTCATTCTATTTTATCACAAATAGGGGCAAAAGAGAGAAAAAAGACTTGATTCACCAAATCAAGCCTTTTCTTTGACAGAGCTAGGAGGAGATTCCTCGTTGTTTTCGGATGTAGTAATAGAGCTTTAAAATCACCGTTCCACTTGCCATCCCGATAGAAATGACCAGAGCCAACATAACCACTAGAGTCGCACTGGCAAGGGCATGACTGTAATCGCCTGTTACAAAAAAAGCAGTCGTTCGATAGGATAAATAACCTGGCACCAAGGGGGCAAGAATGGCCAAAACAAAAACCACTGCAGGTGTCTTATAGAGAATACTTAAAATCTGGCTGATACAAGAGCCAATTACTGCTGCGATAAAGGTCGCAACGATGACATTGGTTGGTTCTTTTAGAACAAGATAGAGTAGCCAAACGCCCATCCCCAATACCCCACCAGGTAGGAGCATGGAGCGTTGGACATTCAGTACAATCAAAAAGGTGATAATGGCGAGTAAACTCGCCACCGCTTGGAGTAAAATACTTGTTAGAGTCATCTTATGTCATCAAAACCAGGGCGACCGAAGTGCCAGCCCCTAAAGCGAGGGTAATGAGCAGAGATTCAAACATCTTGCTCATACCAGAGTTGATATGGTTAGTCATGATATCCCGAACCGCATTTGTCAGAGCAATCCCTGGAACAAAGGGCATGACTGCTCCTGCTATGATCAGGTCTGCTGTCGAAGGAAATCCAGTGTAGCGAGCCCAAAACTGGGCAATCAAGCCAAAAACAAAGGCGCCCGCAAAGGCTGTTACAAATGGAATGCGGACAAATTTCTCGACATAGAGAGAGAAGGCAAACCCAAATAAGGTCGCAATGGCAGCACCAAATGCGTCATAGACATTTCCCCCAAACATAATCGAGAAGAAAGGGGCACTGAGGGTCGCTGCGATGGTCACTTGGAACTTGCTATAAGGAAGGGGTTGAGTGCCGATCTCTTTGAGCTTTGTAAAAGCTGTAGAAAGATCAATCTGGGCACCCACAAGTTCACGAGATACTTGGTTGACATCACAAACTTTTTCGATGTTATAGGAGGATGATGTCACTCGCTTCATTCGAGAAATATTAGTGTTTTCAATAGAAAAGAAAATAGCAGCGGGCATGGCAAGAACATTGCAATCCATAATCCCTTGTGAATGGGCAATACGAATCATGGTATCCTCAACCCGATGAATCTCCGAACCACTTTTCAGGAGAATGGTTCCTGCTAGCATAATCACATCAATGACGGCATTCAACTCTCTCGATTCGTCCATTTTCTCCTCCTTTTTTCTACTTCCTATATTTTATCACAAAATCTTGTGAAAAAAAATCTTTGTCATGAAATCATGACAAAGATTCGTTTAATCTCGAGAACTTTCGTGAGTTCCTTCACTATTAGATGAACTGCTAGAAGGAGTATTCCCTTGTTGATTTCCTTGTTGGTTCCCCTGGTTTGGACTTGTAGGAGAACCCTGGTTCCCACGTTGGGCAGGGTTAGAGGATGAAGTTGACGGTGGTGTTTTTGGTTTGTAGATGGAAAGTTTGATACGCGTACTTGCAAGATCAACCTGTTCTCCTGCTCTTGGCGTTTGACTTACAACAGTTCCTTCTGCCGTTCCTTCAGGAGCAGTCGATACTTCTACAACCTCAATATTTGCTTCCTTCACACCGACAATCTGAGTCAAGTTATTCTTTGTAAACTCGAGACTTGAACCGATGTAGTTCGGCATGCTGACACTAGTCACCTTCTTAGCCACTGTTAAGGTAATCGTAGTGGCTTTTGAGAGATCATAGGTCGAACCCGAAGCAGGGGTCTGTCTGAGGACGATTCCAGGTTCGCTTTCATTAGATTCTTCCTCTTCCATCTTGATTAGATTTTCAGGAACCTTCTTCTCCTTGAGTTCAGCTACAACATCCGTATACTTGCGTCCGACGTAATTGCTCAATTGGAAGGATTGCTTACCAGAAGAAACAATCAAATTGACCTTGGTCCCTTCTTTTCGGCCGCTACCAGCTTCTGGATCCGTTCGAATAACACGTCCTTCCGCTACTGTATCACTAGCCTCCGATTTCTCTTCACCAGCTTCAAACTTGGATTTTTTGAGTGCTTCTTTGGCCTCTGCAACGGTTTGTCCAGCTACGTCAGGAATGGCAATTGTTGCAGGTGTTCTTGACAAAATCCAGACCAAAGAGGCTGCAACCAATAGAAGACTGGCCAAAAGAATCATATAGCGAGCCTTAAACTTTCGTTTCTTGGCTGGCTTTGGCGCTGGAGCCGGCTCTGCGACCGGTTGAGTTGGTTTCTTTGGCTGAGGGCGTTCTTCCTGCGCCGGAGCTTTAGGAATCGATGTCAGTGTACTTTGTGGAACTTTAGGTAAAGTCTTAGTGTCTGCCTTACTCGCATCGTCAAAGACCAGTTTCGGTTCATTCCGACGATTATAAGACAAGCTAGTTGACAAGTCTACATACATTTCCGAAACAGACTGATAACGATCTGACAGCTTCTTAGCAGTTGCCTTAATGACAACATTTTCTAAAGCCTGAGGGACAGATGGATTTTCAGCTATGACGGACGGAAGTGGTTTCTGGAAATGCTGGAGGGCAATCGTAACCGCACTATCCCCATCATAAGGGATATGTCCCGTCAGCATCTCATAGAAGATAATCCCCATTGCATAGATATCACTCTGGAAGGTCGCTTTAGAACCACGCGCTTGCTCAGGTGACAAATAATGAACAGAGCCTAACATTGAGTTTGTCTGGGTCAGACTGGTCTCCGCAAAGGCTACGGCAATCCCAAAGTCCGTGACTTTAGCTGTGCCGTCAGGTGTCAAGAGGATATTTTGAGGTTTCAAATCCCGGTGAACGATTCCTCGAGTATGGGCTAAGCGCATGGCCAAGAGGATTTGCCCCATAATCCGAACCGCTTCTTCATTTGAAAGAGGATAGTGTTCTTTAATATAACGCTTGAGGTCAAGGCCTGCTACGTATTCCATAGCTAGGTACTGTTGACCATCTTCCTCACCAATATCTGTTATCCGAACGATATGAGGATGGTCCAGATCCGCCATGGCCCTCGCTTCACGCTGGAAACGTGCCACAGCAATCGGGTCCGTCTGGTAGTTGGTCCTCAGGACCT